>Ga0123355_10002768_pt1 | contig 24876 bp, 18 predicted proteins | sample TergutEmb28metaG_3_FD_89872 | JGI IMG/M metagenome (GOLD analysis project Ga0123355, IMG submission 89872) | Embiratermes neotenicus P1 segment gut microbial communities from Petit-Saut dam, French Guiana - Emb289 P1 | ecosystem: Host-associated > Arthropoda: Insects > Digestive system > Gut ...
AGGAATTTTTGAAAACGGTATTGTTCATACCAAGCTCTTTCGCCTTCGCGTTCATGTTAGCTACAAAACCTTCCTCGCTGCCTGCTATAAATTCAGCCATAGCAGCAGCAGCGTCGTTTGCACTCGCTATCGCAATCGACTTTGTAAGCTCTCGAACCGATTGTTGCTCGCCAGCTTCAAGATAAATCTGCGAGCCGCCGCGCCTTGCCGCATACTCACTTGTCGTAACCATATCCTCCCAATTTATGCGCCCTTGTTCAATCGCCTCATAAATCAAATACAGCGTCATTATCTTCGTTATACTCGCAGGCGGCAAAGATTCATGTGCGTTATGCTCCAAAATCACCTTGCCGGTCAGCGGCTCGATCAAAATAGCGCCCTTTGCATTAACCGTAAAATTAGGCGTTGGGTCATGCTGCGAAAACGCCGGCGAAACAACCACCTGCCGTGCAAAAACCGTTTGGAAATTAGTCAAAACTAAAGCTAGGCAAAGGACTAAAGCTAGGCTCTTCTTAATGTTCATATGTTATTTTCCTCCTTGTTCTTCTGCTAATAAAACATTTGAAAATAGCTTTAGCTTTTTAGTAAAAATTATACATATTTGGAAATAAAAAATTCGCACTGCAAAAGAATACAAACGTATTGACAAGCCGATAATACATGTGATATACTTTAGTTCGTGTAAAATTTACCAATAAAACAATGGGCTGTCGCCAAGCGGTAAGGCACCAGACTTTGACTCTGGCATTCGTAGGTTCGAATCCTGCCAGCCCAGTTATAGTTAAAACGTTATAGAATCAGGGGTTTGTGTAAACCTTGATTCTATTTTTTTGTACACTCTACATCGGAAGTCTATCATATTTATTTACATAATTAATTAAACCGCCTTCCTCAAAAAGAGCCTTGTTTATGGAGCTGAGTTCCCCTAAATATATGGCATTACAATTCTCTCCTACAAAAGCATCAAGAGAATCATTTGCTTTTAGCATAATCTCTATAGTTTCAGCGTCATTCAAAAAATCCGTATCCGATTCGATAAGAAGTATGCCGTTATTCATTGCGTTTCTGTAAAAGCTTCGGGCAAAAGATTTGGCGATAATGACTCTAAAGCCTGCTGCCCGGACTACCATAGCAGCTACTTCCATAGCCGAGCCGCAACCAAAGTTGTGTCCTGCTGCCAGTATATCCCCCTGACGTATTTTTTCAAAAAAGTTTTCTCGAATGTCTGCAAAAATATATTTCATCAAAACATCGCAATCGGTTGTATCCCTTTTATATCTAGAGGATATGATATAATCCGTGTTAATATCATCGCCAAATTTATGTATGAAGCCCTTTGTTATTCTATTAGTATCATTCATTAACAAACGCCTCCGGATTTGTAATTTTGCCGGTTAAAAGGGCAGCGGCACAGGCATGGGTTGAAGCCAGATATATCTCCGATGCCGTGTTTCCCATTCTTCCTAAAAAGTTTCTGTTTGCGGTGGATAGGACTACTTCTTTATCACCGGGTACACCCGGAGAACTTCCGCAGCATGGACCGCATCCGGGTGGCAGTATAAGAGCGCCATGATCTAAAAATGTAGAAATATATCCCTCTTTTATGGCCTCTTTATAAACTTCTTTGCTGCCGGGAACGACTAAAAACCGTACGTCTGCGCGAGGCTTTTGTCCGCGTAAAATTTTCGCGGCACACGCTAAGTCTTTAAGGCTGCCTCCCGAACATGTGCCTATTAACACCATATCCACTTTTGTTCCTTCAACACTTTTAAGCGTGGCATAATTATCAGGGTTATGAGGCAAAGCAACGCCACAGTCTATAGTCGCTAAATCAATTACCATCTCTTTTTCATAGATAGCGTTTTTATCAGCGTGAACCGCATCGGATATATCAATCCCACGCTCCAAACACCAAGCTTCTGTAACTTCGTCAAAAGGCATAATTCCAAACTTAGCACCACACTCAACAGCCATATTGCAGATAGTGAATCTATCCTCCATGTCAAGAGATGAAACTCCGGGGCCGCAAAATTCTAAGGTCTTATACAAAGCTCCGTCTGCTTTAAGCTGCCCAATTATATACAAAACAGCGTCTTTTGCCGTAACGTATGGTTTAAGTTCTCCTTCTAAAACCACTTTTATCGACGGGGGGGCTTTAAACCAAAGCTTGCCATAATGCATAGCTACTGCCGCGTCTGTCGCGCCGACTCCTGTGCCAAGCCCGGATGCAGCTCCGTAAGAGCACGAATGGGAATCTGCACCGATAAAAAAGCCGCCCGGATATATATGCCCCTTCTCAAACATCAGCCGATGGCATATGCCTTCGCCGCTTTCATACAACTTTATGCTATGTTTTTTACAAAACTCGCGCATCATATCATGGTGGGCGGCAACTTTGGCGTTTGGGCAAGGCACATAATGGTCGATTATAAAAGCTATGCGCTCATTCTCAAATACGGATTGATTCTTTAGCTTCTCAAAAACCTCAATAACCCAAGGTCCCTGGGCATCGGGAATCATAATAAAGTCTACATTAGCAGTAATTATATCACCGGCACTTACTTCGCGCCCGCTTTTTATTGATAATATCTTCTCGACAATAGTTTTATCCATTAGGCTCCTCTCGCTATCTCCTGCGTCACGCTTAAAAACACATCCACCTCATCGGTGCTATGAAAATGCATAGGCGAAACTCGCACAAGAGAATCAATGCCCAATGCCTCAAGTTGTCTTTTGGACAATATATTTGTGACGGCTCTGTCAAAAACTACAACGCCTTTATCAATGTACTCCGTAACCGCATCTTTACCGGACTTATTCGCAAACGTGATGGGCAAAATACAATCTCTTTTTGTCAAATCATCTCCAACAAAATGAACCTGAACGCCTTCAATATCATTTAACCCTCTGGCCTCTTTTGAGCCATGAAGCATTCTGTACATGAGAGCCCTCTCATGCGCTTCTATGCCTTTCATTGCCGTAATAATGCGCTCTCTTCTGTCTTGCCCGGCCCCAAGCTCCTTACCCAACCAGTCCAAATAATCAACGACAATAGACCAGCAGCCCCAGGCTGCGGGTTCAGCAGAGCCAACTTCCCAATCAGTAATATCGCGCTCCAAAGTGCGCTCGTGAGGCAGTCTTGAACATCTATCAGAAACCCAACCGATACCTTGACCTCTTTTGCCCAGCATTTTGTAAGGAGTGAAGCCTATCGCATCAACTCCAAGCGCCATAACATCAGTAGGCCCATGGGGAACATGCTGAGTAAAGTCCAGCAAAATATAAAGGTCCGGTTTGATTTTCCGAGCTTCCCGAATAATAGTTTCTACATCGCAGATAACTCCCGTAATATTTGATGTATGTATAAACGAAAGCAGACATGTATCTTTATCTATAAGCTTTAGTATCTCTTCGGGGCAAACAGCTCCGGTGTCCTTGCAAGTTCCGGCTACGCGCAACTCTTTGCCGGCTATTTCCGAGTAATATTTGGCCGAATCATAGGTGGCCGGATGTTCTTGATCCGTTGTTACCACATTAGAGCCGGGAACCCCGAAAATAATAGCCTGAGTCATGTGATACAAAACCCTGGAAGCCGTTTGAGATGAAAAAACAGTGCCTGATTGAGCTCCCAAAAAAAGCCTTGTATCTTCCACGCCTTTTAGCATCATCTCCTTGAGGTGAACGGAAGCTTTAGACGGTCTGTTCGGGGAGTCAGGGAAAGCAGTTTCCACACTTAAAAACCGAGAAATTTCCTTTAGCCGCAAAGAGCCCCCTGCATTGTCAAAATAAATTCTTTTCCCTGCATAAGGGTCGTGATCAACATAATCGAGCTGCTCTCTTATGCCTGCCAATAACTCAGGTGAAAAAAGTTCTCCTTGGGTTTGTTTGCTCATTATGATGCTCCTCTCGTATTTTTATTGTAGGAAAGAACCCTTGTGGCGTTCTCTTTATGCACACATTATAGCTCATATCATCAGTTTAATCAATCTTTTGATAGCGTTAGGCAGTATGGACATGAGTTTTGCAGCCGAAAATGCGCCTGCAGTAACTCATGTCCATATTGCCTAAACTTCCCAAATAAAAAAGCCCGTTTGGAACCTAAATTCCAAGCGAGCTAAATTGTTCCCGGCGGGATTCGAACCCACGACCCCTCGCTTAGGAGGCGAGTGCTCTATCCAGCTGAGCTACGGAAACATGGTAGTGGAGTAATTTTAACATGCGCCGGGGCGGATGTCAACTTAGGAGTGGGGTTAATGTTGTATTGCACAGATTGTGAGCGTAGCGAAGCTTTTCGGGCGCACAATGTGCACCCCTACGAGTAAGAAAGGGAACAGGCTTCCCTCACCAATCCTCGCTTGCCAACCGCCTCTGAAGCACCTTAAGCTCCCGGCTCCTCTCCCTATAATCCGGCAAAAACCGCTCAACAATCGCCCAAAACTCGCTCGAATGATTCATGTGGCGCAGATGCGCAAGCTCGTGCACGACTACATAGTCGATGACATCATCACTCGCCATAATAAGCCGCCACGAAAAGTTGATGTTCCCGCGCGAGGAGCAGCTCCCCCAACGAGCTTTTGCACTGTTTACCTTGACGGATGCGGGGAAGATATTCATTTGTTCGCCAAAAACAGATACTCGCTCGCTTAAATGCGCCTTGGCGAGCTTGTGATAGACTTTTATGCAAGAGCTTTTTATCTGTTTGGCGCATAAATTCGGTGGTAGAAAGAAACATTCGCCGTCAAAACCTGCGCGAACGCCTTCCTTAGAATCAATAGGGCAAAGATTGCCGCGAAACAGGATCATATCGCCATAGTTTAGCGCAAATGCTTGTTTCTCGGCCATTTGTTGCCGGGATATGCTCAGTTTTTGCTCTATCCATTCTCTTTTTAGGAGAACAAATCGCTCAATCTCGGATTGCGCACAGAATAGCGGCGCGCGGACCGTAATAAGCCCATCGCGGATGGATATGCTTATGGTTTTTCGTTTGGAGCGGATTAGGGTGTAGGGTGGCATTTTGGGGTGTCCTTGTGTTTTTTATTTGAGGTTTGGTTCATTGTTGCACTGATTAGAATTAGAGTAGGTAAAATCAGCTCAATGATGTTGGCAAGGCTAAAAGTGTCAGGCGTGAAAATTAGCCCCGGGTATCCTGTCGCGAAAAGAGTGTCAATCATAAAAACATTTAGCCAGCTGAAAAACAGTACCGGCACGTTGAGAATGATGAGTATAATATGCGCTATTGCAAGCATCTGCAATAGCGCGGTTTTCTTTGGCTTTTTGCTTTTTGCAAGAGCCATAATACCTATGAAAACGCCGTAACCGGAGCATAAAAGCCAAATGAAATGTTGTGTTATCATTTCCGGGTCAGTAGGGTTATATAAGGAGTCGACAAGAATCAAAAATCCGGTAACAAGCCCCATAAGAACCAAGCCAAGTCCCATAAAAGCGCCCTCAAGCACGTACAGAACTATGAACACAATACCCATAACTTTCAAAGCCTTTTTCCCCGGCGCGGGTTTGTTTATAGGAACTATCATAACCCCTACAACTTACACCACTTCTTCAAATACTCTTCCTTAGTAAGCGCAGGCGTGAAATTTTTCTTCACATCAAGCGCTTTCTCTGCGCCATTGTGCAACAAGTCAATTGCGGTCGTTGCAAGCAGCTTTGCGGCGGCGATGTATGCCACTTCTTTATCGCCAATTTCGTAATTGCTGCTATGCCCAACGCCTACCGCGCCGTTGAAACGCGCTTGGATAGACGGCATTATGTGGGAAATATCACCTTGGTCGGTTGAGCCTGCGCCTGCGTTTTGCTCGTAGGCAACATGTTCTTCGCCCAAGATGTCTTTTAGATTTTCAAAAGCGATATCGCTCAAGTCATAGCTAGGCAGAACAGGCATATAACCCGGAAAATCGAGGATTTCCACTTCAGCACCCATAGCATCAGCACCTGCTTTTAATGCGCGGTCAACTTTCATGCACGCATCCTCGATTGCTTCTAAATTCGCTGCACGAACGTATGTCTCTATACGCACATCCTCAGGAACGACATTAACCAAGTCGCCGCCCTTTGTGATAATCGGATGAACTCTTACATGGTCTTGGTCTTTGAAGGTTTCGCGCTGCATAGCGATTCCTTGGAGGCCTAAAGTAGCAGCATTAAGCGCGTTTACGCCCAAGTGAGGCGCGCCGCCGGAGTGGGCTGCTTTGCCTATGTATTTAACAAGCTTACCCGTGAAACCGTTACCACCGCCCCAAGTGCAAGCCTTTGGCTCGCCCTCTCTAATGGGACCCGTGTGCTGCATAATCATCATGTCGATATCGTCCATCACGCCCAGCTTAACGAACTCTTGCTTGCCGCCCAAAAGCGACACTTTGCCTTCTTTTATTAGCTCGCTTCTGAACTCGATTTCAACATACTCCTCGGCGGGCACTGCCATTAGCAAGATGTCCCCATCAAGCTCTTCCATGATACCCGTGCCTGAGAGCGCGTAACCAACGCCTACCAACGCCGCAATCATAGCGTTATGGCCGCATGAATGCGCTGCGCCGTCCACAGGGTTTGCGCATCTATGATCGGGTGCGACAACCGCGTCAAGCTCGCCCATGATGGACACTTTAGCGAGTGATTGCTTGCCTTTAAGTGGTGCAATAACGCCGGTTATAGCCACTTCGTCCTGATACTCAAAGCCCATCTCATCAAACGCTTTCTTCACTTTAGCAGCAGTTTTGAACTCCTTATAGCCCAGCTCCGGCTCTTCAAAGATAGAGTCACCTATCGCGATAATTTTGTCGCGATTTTTGTCGATTGCCTCACATGCCCTCTTTTTAAGTTCGTGTACGCTTGCCATGCTAATTCCTCCTTTATGGAAATTTTAAAACCTTGTTAGGATAAGTATAACATAATTTCTATCTTTTGACTCAACTTTTTTCAAGTGGTCTTGTTGCGCAACCAAGCCCTCTTGCGAACGCCGCGCCCAAATGCTAAAATAGCATCATAAACTATCATACAAGCACATACACATATATATGACTATGGGACAAACCCGCTCTCACAAGGAGGATAAAATGCTTACAAAAATCACAAGAACCCTACTTGTAATACTTATACTACTGGCTCTAACAGCCTGCGGAGATAACAATGCCGCGCAAGGCGATAACGGCACAACCAACCAACTGCCTCTGCTCGTGGAAACGCCCCAAAGCGTGGAAGTGCGCCCAAATGAAACACAAAGCCAGCCCGGTACCCGGCGCACATCCGAGGGCGCAGTAGGCGACGATATACCAATAACACGCGCGCTTGCTGCGCGCATGGCAGTTCTGGTTTTGAGCGATTCGCATACTATCGCAGGGCTTGAGCGTGAGATTGACTATAGCGACACTACTCCGGGCGATTGGTTCGACAGATATATAAACGCCGCGTATATACTTGGTATTATGCTTGGCGATGGCTCAGCGTTTCGACCGCATGATGAGCTGACGGTCGCTGAAGCGCAGGCGATACTTAACCGACTGAACCCGAATAACCCTGTTAGAATGCGCTTGACGGATGAGAACCGTCATATGCCTGTTTCATACGCGCTTTGGGTTTCACTTTATGAAAGCACGGTGAGGGAGCTTGAAGAGGCAGGACAAAGTACGGGGATACGTGAACGCTCGATTGTTGTACTTGCAGAGCCCGGCAACAATCCACAGTTGCCGGCAGGTAATATCATAAGCGATTCAGGTGCATTTAGCGGCACAGGTATTGATTTTAGCGAATTTATTGACACACAAATACGCGTTTTGGAAAAAGACGGCGCGATTTTGGCGACGCTGCATGTAGAGAGCCAAACGCCGACGCTTATCGGCGCCTACATTGTGAGCGCAGGTTCGGGCGCGATGAGCGTTTTTTTAGGCGGGGTCGAAAGGACTTTTGCTTATAGCGGCAACGTGCAGACGCACGCGGGCACGGTCGCGACATTTGTGCTGGCAAACAGCGAGATTACAGAGCTTATTGTGCATGAAAACAGCTTTACGGACAGAGTTTTGCTCCATGACGGCACGTGGATCGAGTTTTTGGAGCGCGGCGTGGTGCCGCTTTCGACTAACTTTAGGGTGTATTCGGAGGAACGCGCACAGGTCGCATGGCGCGGTCCTAGAAACATTGTCGCAGGCAGCCAAACAAGCCGATTTTACGAGCATAATGGCGAGATAATCGCGGCGGTTATCGAATCGCGACCACCTCTTGAAACTATTCGCGTGGTTGTCATGGATTCGGACTTTAGGAACCATACGCATGAAAGTATTGATATTAGCTCAAGCGCGCGCTTCGAGGTTCTTATAAACGGCGAAAGACAATTGTTTGCACCGGGCGAGCGGTTTGTTTTGGCGGATGCGAGCAAGCTTTCGGGCAGGGCGTTCATAAGCGGCGAGGGTAAGTTTGCGATTAATAGCCTAAGACGAAGCCAAGGCACGCCGGAGTATCGCGGCAGCTTGGAGATTATCGCGAATGAGAACGGCTTTGTCATCGTAAACGAAGTCGATATTGAGGAATATCTCTATTCGGTGCTGCCGAGCGAGATGCCGGTATCTTTTGGTGCGGAGGCGTTGAAAGTCCAAGCAGTTACGGCACGAAGCTATGCCTATAATCAGTTTTATGCCAACAATTTCCATCGCTTTGGCGCAAACGTTTGCGATTCTGTTATGAGCCAAGTTTATAACAATTTCCGCGAAGCACCCGAGTCCATGCGCGCAGTCAGGGAAACGATGGGCATGTGTTTGACCTTTAACGGCGCGGTTATCAGCGCGAATTTCTTCTCGACAAGCGCAGGCGTAACTGCGAACAACGGCGAGGTTTGGGCGCAGCGGCCGATGATGATCTTTCCGACAGCGACAAGGCCGTACCTCGTATCCGTCAGGCAATATCAAAACGCCGATTTCGGCGATTTATCGGTCGAGGCGAATATGGTAGAATTCATCCGAAACAGGAATGTGCAAAGCTATGATAGCTGGTCGAATTTTTTCAGATGGTATACGGAAATGACAAACGAGGAGCTAACCGCAAGCATAAACGCGAACCTACGAACACGTTATAACGCCGCGCCAAGGCTAATAAAGACATTGCAGCCAGACGGCGAGTTCAGGGCGCGCCCGATAGATACTATCGGGACTCTCGTAAACCTAAAAGTAGTCGAGCGCGGCCAAGCCGGCAATATAATGAGCATGAAAATCACGGGAACGGAAAATACGATACTCGTGCAGACCGAGTTTAACATACGCTCGCTCCTCATGCCGAGGCAGCATATAGAAGGCGGCGCGCCGATCGGCGTAACTCTTAACGACGGAAGCGTACGCGAGAATCTTGGCCTATTGCCGAGCGCATTCTTTGTGATGGAGCGCATGACGGATGGGGACGGAAATATAGTGTACGTAAGATTCCACGGCGGCGGAAATGGTCACGGCGTTGGCATGAGCCAGACAGGCGCTAGGGGAATGATTGATGCAGGCAGGAGCTTTGAGGAAGTTTTGGCGCATTTTTATCCGGGGGCTTTGGTGGAGAGAAGGTGGTAGGGAGTTGGTTGTCATAATATAAAAAGGGCTTCGAGAATAATAAAACTCGAAGCCCTTTTTTGTATAATTTACACAATGGCTATGTTCCAATGATCACTAAAGGCTGTGAAGCCAAGAGCGTATATCGCTATCTAAAAAGCAAGCAGTATCTGATTATCAGTACAAAGAAACATTGAACTTGCCTAATAGATGCATTATAATAGATATACAAATTAGCTTGCATATTTACAAAATGTTTTGGAGGTCATGCTTTGAATATACAAATTTTAAACTATGATGGGAAACTGCTTGGAGAAGGTATTGATAGTTGCGTTATTTCAAAAATTAGTGACCCGAGGTCATTAGATGAGTTTATGGTAAATATCATCGATTTAAATTCAAAAAGTCTATGGAAATATAGTGGTTCTGATGGAAGCTCCATTGATAGCTTTCAAGATATTGCAAATCTTGCAAAAATGATTAAGGATACAAAAAAATCAAAAACTCTAATTTTACTGCCGCAAAACATAATGTATCGATATGATTATAGGTATATTCGGGCGGGTATGTATAATTTTGCCGAAAGCAAAGAGTTAAAAAACCATTTTAGTGTGATTGAGAAAACAATAAATAAATTAGCACCATTCTTCCAAACAGTTTGCAAAGATTTGATTTTTGAAAATACAATTACATCCATAGAGAAGGTCGAATATAAAGCTGCTTTTCATTTTGCTTTTAGTGTGGGTCAAAACATTATTACAAAATCAAAAGACAGCGAAAAAACTACAACATTGGAAGTTAGCAACAATTTGATTATTACTACTTTAGAAGTTTTGGAAAGCGAGGATAGCTTATATACATTTTTGAGTAAATGCAAATTGATGGAAGATGAAGAAACTTATCCACAATGGTTATTAGAACATAGTATCCTTAATGATGCAGAACTCAATGACATAATTCAAGAAAAAAATAAAGCCATTGAAGATGCTCAATCTTGCATAGCAGAAACAAATGAAAAACTAAAAGCTAACCTGGAATATAAATCAATTTTGTTTACTCAAGATAACTCTTTAGTAAAGGTGGTTTTCAAAATCCTTGAAGAGATTTTGGACGTAGACCTTTCGACGTTTAAGGATGAGAGAAAAGAGGACTTTCATATTTTGATTAATGAAGATTTTGAGTTTATTGGCGAGATAAAAGGTAAAAAAGCAAATATAAGTAATGACAATTTACATCAGCTTGATGGTCACTATCTAAGTCGACTAGAGAAGTTGAGTGAACAAGGGCAATCAAAAACGATTAAGGCATTGCTTATAATAAACAGATTTCGCGAAAAGCCTATTTCAGAGAGGTCAGAAATTCATGGAGACCAGCTAAAAATAGCGATAAGAAATAATGCACTAATTATTGAAACGGCGACACTATTGCATATCTATGAAAGATTTGTTTTGGGAGAGCTCGACGCGGAAAAATGCAGAGGAATATTTAAGGAAAAAATAGGCTTATTAACAAAAGAGGATTGTTGATAAGTTTGGTCTTATTTTTGGATACGTCATTGCTGCAAGTTACTATTGTATGAACATATAAAGGGAGCGGATTGTTTTCCGCCCCCATGTCTACTCGCATTAACATATCCCCCTATCGTCCATCCGTCCGATAACGATAATTCCCAATCTTCTCTGATGCTCCTCTTAGCTTATACTCACCCTTTGAGCCATATCTATTCGCTGCCCTTTGCTTATACAAGCGGATTTTCAAATCGCGGCGCATTTTGCGCTTTTTTCGTTCGATTAATATCCATGTTAGGAGTAGAATGAATCCTCCAGCGGCTACGGTTGAGAGTATTGTTTGGGTGCTGAGGCCGCTTAGTTCTTCGACACTTGTGACAAAGCCGCCGTTTCTTGGTACGATTACTGACTGCAAAGCGGGCGATGCACCGTTTGCAGCGTATAGCGGCACGCTCGCTAAGAGCGAATCGCGGTACATTAAGTCGATATGTCCGAGTCGATCCCCTTCTCTAACGGGCGGGGTCAGATAGTCCGGAAGTTGTATTTCTCTTCGTATATCGGAGGCAAGCAAGCTGATAGGTAGCTGCATCGAAACATCTTCTCTGGCAAAGACGCTTACTGTTGCAGTTTCCGCGTTGGAGCCACCTTCAAACGATTCCATGACGCTTAGACTTGTGCTAAAATCGAGCGCGTCAAAAATCTTAACCTGTCCAAACATATTAAAGCCGTAGTCAAAAAGTAAAGCGGTATTTTCATAGCTTCTTGCAGCGCCTTCGTTGTATAGAACAACGGCGATCAGAGATATGCCGTCACGTGAGGCGTAGGTTACTAAAGTATTTTTTGCAGGGGTTGTGAAGCCTGTTTTGCCGCCTACGACGTACTCTCTGAAGAAGTAATGCGAAGGCTGGGTCATTCGATGCTGATTGACTAGATCGCGCGGCTGGTCTCTGCGCTCTGTTGGCGGAATTTGCAACGATGGCGTCGAGATAATCTCGACAAACTCAGGATGGCGCATGGCTTCTCGCATTATAAGTGCCATATCATAGGCCGTTGTATAGTGCGCGATATCATGAAGGCCATGAGCGTTTGTGAAATTAGTATTTATAGCACCGAGTTCATGCGCACGCTCAGTCATTTTTCTTGCAAACTCGTTTGTCGTTACGCTAAAATGCTCCGCGATAGCGTTTGAGGCCTCGTTTGCCGACATTAGCATGTTCGCCATAAGCGCTTCCCATAAAGAGATCGTTTCACTGTCGTTCATGCCGATGTTTGCAGAGTTGAGAGGAAGGCTAAAGACGGCGTTGTGGCTAAAATAAACCCTTTGTTCAAAATCGCCCTCCGCCAGCTCAATTGCTAGAAGGGTTGTCATGATTTTCGTGATGCTGGCAGGATAATGCTGGTTGTCCATGTTTCGGCTATAGACAATCACGCCGGTGGTCGCGTCCATCAAAACAGCCGCCGGAGTTTGGATATTTGGCAAAGAAGACCGCTGCGCATATAGATATGGAGTAAAAATTGTGGAGAATAAGAGGATAGACACAATAAAAATCGAACATATTTTCTTAGTCATTTTTTAGCGACCTCACAGTATTTTTTAAATTCAAAACATGGATGAAATGTTGAGTTTACTAAGCTTGTTCAAGCAATGACCATCACCGAATAAATTTTGACACATAAGCTTCCATACCAATTCTAACTCATATTTCGACAAATTACAAGATTATTTCATAAAACTTGTAATATTTTGGCAAAATATGTTAAAATATGCTTAACTTAGTGCTTGATACTTAGAAATTTTGGGTATAAACTATATGGAAGGTTGGTTCATATGGGCATGTTGGGCAAGTATGAGCGGCATATAAATATTGTTGCCAAATTTTTCATAATTATAATTCTATTATTTATATGCTATAGGGTTGTAATTTATGACGCCCAGATTAACGAGCTAAGAAGGACGGTTGCGAGCATTGAAACGAGCCTGGCCGGGGGCGATGATGGAATGCCGCAGTATTTGGGGATGGCGCAGCCGGCGGCAAATGTTATAGCCCCACGCGATAGTGCAAGCACATATATAACCGTAAACATAACAGGGGCAGTGAACGCGCCCGGTGTTTATACTTTGGTTGAAGGGCAGCGATTGGTTAATTTGATAGAGCTTGCAGGCGGCGAGCATGAAAATGCGGATATTGAGCGTGTAAATCAAGCGGCGCATTTGCAGGATGCAAGCCATATAAGGATTCCGTTTATAGGCGAGCATGAGGATTTTGTGCTGGCGAATGTTGTTGTTGATGGGGGAGCTGCGAGTGCAGGTGCAAGCGGCTCAGGTTCAGGACTTGTTAATATAAACACTGCGACCCGTGCGGAGTTTGAAACATTACCGGGTATTGGCCCTGTTATTGCAGGCAATATTGTTGATTTTCGGGAGTTAAACGGCCCATTTAATCATATAGATGATTTACTTAGTGTTAATCGAGTTGGCGATGTGCTCCTGGGAGGCATTAGGCATCTCATAGAATTGTAGAGGGGGCGTTTATTGTGGCAATCAAAATTTTGGTAGTGGATGATGAAAAGCTTATCGTTAAAGGCATAAAGTTCAGCTTGGAGCAAGACCAGATGGAGGTCGATGTAGCTTACGACGGGGAGGACGCGCTTAATTTGGTCAGAAACAATAATTATGATTTGGTTCTGCTCGATGTAATGCTGCCAAAGATTGATGGGCTTGAAGCTTGCCAGCATATTCGTGAGTTTAGCCAAGTTCCCATCATCATGGTTACTGCAAAAGGCGATGATATGGATAAAATCATGGGGCTTGAATACGGGGCTGATGATTATATAACTAAGCCGTTTAATATACTTGAGCTTAAAGCAAGGATAAAGGCGATACTTAGAAGGAGTGCCCGAATGGCGCAAGGGGAGCATAGAAATATGGAAGCAAGCCTGGCGCATGGTAATTTGAGGCTGGATTTAGAGAGCAGGCGCGTTTTCATTGATGATAGAGAAGCTAATTTGACGGCGAAAGAGTTTGATTTGTTGGAGCTTTTTATGGACAACAAAGGTAAGGTTTATAGCAGGGAAGCGTTGCTGAACACCGTTTGGGGTTATGATTACCCGGGCGATGTGAGAACGGTTGATGTTCATGTCAGAAGGCTTCGTGAGAAAATAGAGACTAATCCATCAGACCCCAAGTATATTCATACCAAATGGGGCGTAGGTTATTACTTTGGATAGCTCTCGCAGGATTTACAGCCTACGTGTGCGGCTTTTCGCGGTTTTTCTCGCGGTTAGCCTTTTGCCGCTAGGCTTTTTTTCTATGGCAGTAAGCACTTTTATCAGGGATTCTTATGTCAGCACGCGTGAGGCTGAGCTTAGGCGGCGTTCGCATTTCATTGAAGGCGCGGTTAGAGCCGGTGGATTTTTGAGTGATGCGCGCCAGGCACCTTATTTGTCGGTCGAAATCAGTGAGATGTACGGCGGTTATGACTTTAGGGTTTTGATAATGGATAACCGAGCGATTGTTGTTCATGATTCGCATTTTATCGAAAACGGCGCGACTTTTATCAGCCCCGAGGTTTTGGAAGCATTGAATGGCAGCGCGGTTTCGACCATCCAAGCGGACGGGTTGACGCTTTATACAACCGTGCCAATCTATAACACTGAGCGCGATGAGATAGAAGGGGTTCTTCTTCTCGTTTCGTCTATTTCTGATATTTATGAGCTTTTGGATTCGATTCAACAAATGCTCATGCTGCTTTTGCTTGGAACGGCGATTATTATTTCGGTTGTCGCGTTTTTCATCTCTGAAATTATCATAAGGCCGCTGAAAAAAATTCTAAGGGTTGTAAGGCGGATGGGCGAAGGGCATTTAGACCAGCGCATAGATCATAAAGGGCGCGACGAGTTTGCGCAGCTTGCAAATGCGTTTAACAACATGAGCGACGAGCTGGAGCATGTTGATAAAACGCGCGAGGAATTCGTTTCAAACGTTTCCCATGAGCTTAAAACGCCGCTGAGTGCCATGAAAGTATTGTCAGAATCGCTTTTATTGCAAGACGGCTTGCCGGAGGACATCTATAAAGAGTTCCTGCGCGATATAAATTCAGAGATTGACCGAATGGATAGAATTGTGAACGACCTTCTGACATTAGTGAAGATGGACCAGCGTGATATGCCGCTTTTGGTCCAGCAAATTGACTTAAACCACCTGACCGAGGGCGTTTTAAAGCGGCTTTATCCATTAGCAGAGGCGAAACATATAGAGCTTTTGTGTGAAGATATAAGGCATGTGAATATAATGGGCGATGAAATGCGCCTCGGGCTTGCGATTTCTAATTTGGTGCTTAACGGAATAAAGTATACAAGTGAGGGTGGGCGCGTGCTGGTAACTATTGATGCGGATCATCAAAATGCGTTCATATCCGTTGAAGATACCGGAATAGGTATTGCAGAAGAGGAGCTTGGCAAGATATTTACAAGGTTTTATCGTGTGGATAAAACAAGGGATAGGGATACCGGCGGCACAGGTCTTGGGCTTGCGATAACTTACGGGGCCGTGAGGATGCATAATGGCTCAATACGCGTTGCAAGTACCGAAGGCGAGGGAACAACGTTTACGGTAAGGCTGCCGCTTCAAGGCGTGCAAGGCTAATGACGACACAGCCTAAGGAGGCGTTAATGTGATAAATACGAGAAAAATCAAAGCCAGCGGCTTGGCGATAGTGATTATGCTCATCATATATGCAGTAATCACTATGTATTCAGAAAATGCCTTGATAGAAGAAGGCAATATGATAAATGTCTATTTTTTCAACCCTCAAACGGGGCGCTTGGAGGCTGAGCGAAGGGTCATGCCTGAGGGAAATTATTTGGAAGTATCGCAAGAGCTTTGGGAGATGCTTGTCAGAGGGCCTGAATCGGCGTTTTTATCGGGGATATTCCCTGAGAGCTTGGACGCAGGCGCAGGCGGCAGCGTGAGAGAGATTCGCAATGTTCAACCAACGCCCGAGGATCGCGGGATTAGGTATTTTGAGGTCTATTTCAGGGAGGATTATTTGAATGTTGCGCCGATTGATGAGGTCATTTTCCGCTCAGCCATAGTTTGGACATTTACAGAGCTTGACTGGATAAGCAATGTTTCGTTTTTCGTTGAAAATATGCCGCTGGCGCGCCTTGACGGCTCCGCGATAGGGCTTATGAGCCGCGACAATGTCCTCATAAGTCCTCAGATTACTATGGAGCATATCGTGCGCAGGACGGTTAGTTTATACTTCCCAAACAGTATGCAAACCGGGCTTGTACTCGAGCATAGAACGGTTGAGATACCGTCGCACTTAACGATTGAGCAGGTTGTGTTAAACGAGCTCATCAGAGGTCCGCTTACGCCGGGGCTCGTTTCTTTGATTCCGCCCGAAACAGTGATTTATGATGTTTACACGGAGAGCTTGACAATGACATGTTATGTGGATTTGAATGTTGCATTTGATTTGCGCCTAACGCCGGTCACTCACACAAGGCAGCTTGCGGTTTATTCGATTGTGCATAGCTTGATAAACATTCGAGGCGCTGAAACGGATATAGAGCGCGTTCAGTTTTTGATAAACGGCGAGAGAGTCGCCGGGCGCGGCGTTGATGTGGATTTGAGCCGAGTGTTCGAGCTCAATGAAGAGCTTGTCATCCCAAGACCTGAGATGGAGCTGATGTAAGCATGAAAAGGCCGCTATTTGCCTGTTTTGTTATATTCATGATAGGAATATTATTAGCAAGCCCCCATGGGTCTGAAAACTTAGTCGCTGTGAGGGCTATTTTTGTTGTAATTAGTTTGATAGCCATCTTGCTTTTTGTGAAGCAGAAAAACAAAGTTGTTCTGATGCTTCCGCTGGTGCTGGGAGTTGGATTTGTCCTAATGATAAGTTCAGCGAGGCCAACGAATATCATCATTGAAGAAGTAGCAAGGCGCGGCGGACATGTTACAATTGAAGGTATTGTGTATGATGCGATTAGGAATCAGTCGGGAGTGCAGGTTTTGACTATTCGCACGGAGAAAATAACGGCCGGTGGCGAAACTTTTTACGAGCGGCTGCAAATTCGTATGCTGCCTAGGGGCGAGCGGGCTGAACAGACGCTGGTCATAGGTTCTCGCGTAAGAGTGGTTGGCTCATTATGGACGCTCAGCCCCGCTCGCAACCCCGGTGGATTCAACGAGCTGAACCATTTGGGTGCGAGGGGCTACGATTATACTATACGCCCGGATTCGTGGCAGGTACTTGAAGAAGGCGGAGGCGCACTCTTTATTTTGAGGGAGCTTAGGGATAGAGTTGTGGCGGTTTATTATAGAGCTTTGCCGGATGAAAAAGCAGGGATATTATCGGCAATGGTCACGGGGGATCGCTCAGGCATCACAGATTATGTGCGCAATCTCTACAGGGATAGCGGGATTTTCCATATACTCGTGGTTTCGGGGATGCATATTTCTATTTTGGGCTTAGTTGTTGATAAAGCGCTCAGGCAAATTGTGAGCATGAAAACTGCGGCGATTATTACTATCGGCTTTTTGGTAGTTTATTGCATATTTACCGGCGCATCAACCTCGACCGTTCGCGCGGTCATTATGGCTGCGGTGCTGGTGAGCTCAAAGCTTTTGCAAAAGGAGCCTGATTTGGTGTCAAGCGCATCTTTTGCAGGGCTTGTCATGCTTATCTATGAACCGAGATGGATTTTTGATATCGGTTTTCAATACTCGTTTTCGGCAGTTTTAGGGCTGGGCTTTTTCGCAAGGCCTTTGATGGATTACATAAAGAGCCAAACAGGCTTGAAAAGAGGCATTCGACTGTGGATTATGCAGGGCTTTACTTCGTCCTTGATAGTGTTTATAACCACCGCACCGGTGCAGATGTATCATTTTAACCAGATTATAACGTATTCGGTGTTTGCGAATCTTATAGTCATTCCGCTGCTTTCGTTCATAGTGATTCCGGGCTTTATCATGGGCGTTGTGGGGCTTGTGTCTTTTGAGGCGGCAATGGTGTTTTCGGGTATCATATATTTCTTGCTGGCGTTTTATGAGCAGTTGGCTTTGTTCATTTCAAATTTACCCTTTGCCCAAATAATGGTCGCAACGCCGCATTATTTATGGTCGTTTGCGTTTGCAGGCGTTTTGGTAGGGCTTTGGCATTTGTTTGCAAGTTATGCGCGGTGGGAGTTTAAGCTAAGAGCGGCAAAAGGAATTATAGCCGTGTATATCATAGCGTTTGGTATATATTCAGCCATGCCAAATGCGCCTATTATGATAAAGCTAGACGTAGGCCAGGGCGATGCGGTTATAATTGAGCGATACGGTGAGGTTTTTATCATCGACGCAGGCGGCTGGCCCTTTAGAGATGTTGGGCAAAACACCGGGGCGAGAATTGTAGCACCCTACTTGGCACACAGGGGCATAAGCCGCATTGATGCAATATTTGTGAGCCATTTGCACCGCGACCACGCCTTTGGCGTAATCGAGCTTATGCAGATAAAAAATGTGGAGCGCATTTACTTCTCCACGCGCATAGATAAAGACTATCCGATATTCGCGCTGCTTTATGAAGCCGCGCGTGACAATGATGTTGAGCTGGTTTTCGTCCAAGCAGGCGATAGTTTCCGCTCGCCGGGCGGAATTGACTTTTTGGTACTTGGCCCATCGGAACATAACCGCTATTCCAACACAAACGAGGCGTCAATGGTGCTTTATGCGGACATTGACGGGATGAGGGTGCTCTTTACCGGCGACATAGGAATTGAAGCGGAACATCTGATTGCGCGCCGCTTCTCGCATTTGCGCACAGATGTTTTGAAGCTGGCTCATCACGGCTCACGCTTCTCAAGCGGCGACGAATTTTTGCTCGCAACAACGCCTGCCGCAGCGATTGCAGGCGTCGGCATACAGAATACGTATAACCACCCCCATCCGAGCGTGGTCGAACGGCTTTATGAACACAATATAGAATTTTATTCGACAAACACGCACGGAGCGATTACAATAGACTTACGAACGCGCGAGATAACGACTATGTTAGGAGATAACCGATGAAAGAGCTGGCAAAAAATCTAGAGCAAGGCAACCTAAAAAACTGCTATCTGTTCCACGGCGAGGAGAAGCATTTGATAGACATCTACGAGGAGCGAATGAAGAAGTTCATAGCCGCAAAAGGCGATGCGAGTACGAATATTGATGTGTTTGTAGACAAAGAAAGCGTCGCAAACATTATAAACGCGATTGAAACCATGCCGTTTTTTTGTGATTATAGGCTTGTGATAGTAAAAAACAGTGGGCTGTTGGCATCGGGCAGAAAAGACGACTCAGCGCTCATGACGGAAGCCCTAAAAGACATCCCCGGAACAACCATCGTCGTGTTCATAGAAGACAATATTGACAAGCGCAACGCCGTATACAAAGCCATTTTGCAAGCAGGCGAGCCGGTCGAGTTTAGGCGCCCGACAGAGGCCGAACTAATAAGTTGGGTCGGGCGCGAAATGAAGCTAAAAAGCGTCGTGATAGATAAAAGCGCGGCACTACACCTAATCCGCGCCACATCAACAAATATGGAAAGCCTGGCCCAAGAGATGGCAAAACTAGCCGCCTACTGCAAAGAGCGAGGCACCGCCACACAAGACGACATAGACGCGGTTTGCACAAAAGGGATAGAGCTGAAAGTCTTCGCGCTGGTAGATGCGCTCGCATACAAAAACAAGGTCAAAGCCTTGGAAATATTCGAGAACCTAATGGAGGCAAAAGAGTCGCCCCTTCTGATACTAAGCCTTATCGCCAGGCAATTTCGCTTTATGCTGGCATGTTCTGCGGCAAAAGGCCGCTCGTCCACAGAAATTGCCGCGGCAATAGGCGCGCCGCCCTTTGCGATAAAAGAATGCATGAAACAAGCAAGGAACTTTAGCGAGGCCGAGCTGGTGCAGACGTTGAAGGATTGTTTGGAGATGGATGTAGGAATAAAGACCGGTAGGATTGGGGATAGATTGGCGGTTGAGGTTTTGATTGGCGGATGTGGTGGAGTGTAGGGGGAAACTCCTTGCGCTATGGGCAAATCCTTACGTAGATTCGCAGGGGCCGGCTCCACATCTATCGCAGCCGTACAAATGGCTAGGGGCATCGGCCTTGACGTCACGCGCGTCGGCGCGCCTACGGATTGGTATTCTATCCCTGTGAACTATCTTAGGGAGATGCTGACGGTCATGTATATGTGGGTGTTTGGGTAGAGGGCAATCAAAGTTATATTATGTCAAATGAATTAGAAGCTGTGCCATAAAGCTTGATATTTTTCCATCAGATTTTGGATTTTTGCCGAAAATCACGGCGAATGTCGGAGATGTGCTTTTGAGCGATTATGACACGGTTGTCGTTCTGTGTGCGGACTTTGGCGCACCGAATCATATTAGGCTGTCATATGCTATTTCAATGGCGAACATTGAGAAGTTTGATAGAGAGAACTATTAGGGGATTGGCATAAAAAACTGGGCAGATATTCGTATCTGCCCAGTTTTTTATGTATACTCTTTATGATTTGCCGTAAGCAAGCATATAAATAAACGCACCCAATGCTGCAACTATAATTGCACCACTCATCACCCAGCGTAAAATAGAAGCAAATCCTTCCATGGCCGTAGACGACAACGTAAAAGCAAGCGCAAGCGATAACCCAATTCCAATTAACTCCCAAATCAATATCTTTGTAAGCCCGTGCCTTTTGCTATGAATCAATATAGTGAGCGAAAACACCAAAAAACCTACTCTCGTCGCTAATGTTAGAATGATTGGCGGAAAGCTGCTTCCCATAAGAAATGCCATGAAAAAAAGCGTGAGCCAAACGGATATTATATAGTTTCGTGGATAAAACTCTTTCTGCGTTGGCGTACCAAGCCAATAACGCAGCAACAAAAACACTATAAGAACAAGCACTAAAAACACAATAACTACTTCAAGGGTTAGTAAGTGCACCGGATTTATAGTTAGAAGCCGCTCGAGATCCAACTCATCATAGTAAAAATAAGAAGCGGCGCGAGAAGCACCACCAAAAGTCTGCCATCCGGATAGACTTAATATGCCTTCATTAGGAAAAACTACAACCCTCATGCTTCTATGCTGATGCATATGATGAAACCCTTGTGGTACATCGCGTGTTCCGGCGAAATCAAGATATACTCGATGACTTTGCCGTAGTGTGCGAGTATAGTATTGTGCATCTTCTACACGCATTAATTGTATATCACCTAGTACTCTAAACATCTGACCTACTACTGCCTCGCTTGAAATTGTTTGCTCCTCAAAGAAAGGCGAATCTGTATCGTGACTGTCTCTGATAGTGACAGTATGAAAACTGATATCGGAGTCATAGAGAAATCTTTCATAAAAAGTAATTGGCTCAAACGCATATACATTTTCCGTGCTCAAGCCATGATAAATAATAAACAAAATGCTTAAGATAAATAGTTTTTTCATTGTAAAAATGCCCCCTGAGCATGCATTGTAATCTTTTTACTTAACTCTGTACATAAAGCTCGTCTTGTGTGAATATATTATTCCACAGGACGAGCTTTTGTCAAGTTATTAAAAGAATCACCTCATGAGCTCTTCAGAAACTTCTGAATCATTTTACTACGTATACCCACATTAACTCGCAAGGAGATGAACAAATGAACTGGCATTCAAAAAAACTTACCGAAGCACTTGAAAATTTTGATTCAGACATAGGCTATGGCCTGAGCCAAACCCAAGCCGCCGCGCATCTAGAAAAGCACGGCGCGAACAAGCTGAAAGAGTCCAAACGGGCAAGTCTCCTAAGCAAATTTTTCTTACAGTTTAACGATTTTATGATAGTGCTTTTGCTGATTGCGGCAGGCGTATCGGCGGGCGTTACGCTTATGCAGGGCGAACGCGAGTTTTTAGACCCAATAATCATCGTGGGTATTGTAGCACTTAACGCCATCCTTGGCGTAATCCAAGAAAACAAGGCCGAGCGCGCGATTGAAGCACTCAAAAAAATGTCCGCACCAAAAAGCACCGTACTTAGAAACGGCCGCGTACATGTAATTGATACTGAGGAGCTTGTGCCGGGCGATATTATCTTGTTAAAAACAGGCGACATGGTCCCTGCGGACGCGCGGTTAATTGAATCCGCGAACTTAGCTTGTGAGGAGTCCGCGCTCACGGGCGAATCCTTACCCGTAGCCAAAGACAGCCACGCAACGCCCCAAAAATCCTGCCCGATAGGCGATAGGATAAACATGGTATTTGCAGGCACAACAGTGACGAGCGGCCGCGCCAAGGCGCTCGTCACATCAACGGGCATGCATAGCGAAATGGGCAGGATCGCAGGGCAGCTTTTAGAAAGCGAATCCAGCGAAACTCCTCTTCAAAAAAAGCTCGCCAAAACAGGTAAGACTTTAGGCGTCGCGGCCATTTCTGTCTGCGCGATCATCTTTGTAATCGGCATTTTGCAAAGCTTTTCGCCGATGTTTATGTTCATGACATCGGTCAGCCTTGCGGTCGCGGCGATCCCTGAAGGGCTGCCCGCGGTTGTGACTATTGTGCTTGCGATTGGTGTCCAACGAATGGTTCGGCGCAAAGCGGTCATTCGGAAGCTTCCTGCGGTCGAGACTCTAGGTTCGGCGTCCGTTATCTGTTCCGATAAAACCGGCACGCTTACGCAAAACAAAATGCGCGTAGTCGAAACATCAAGCGTGGATGAGCCGCTTTTATTGAAATACGCCGCCCTTTGCAACGACACAATCGTTGATATGAAATCTGCAGGCCATGAAATGATAGGCGGCCCGACAGAACAGGCTCTCATGCGCGCCGCTTACGAAGCATACTTATCCAAATCCGATTTGGACAAAGCTTATCCGCGCGTGGCTGAAATCGCGTTTGATTCCAAGCGCAAGCTTATGAGTACGATACATAAAACCGCGAGCGGCTACATTTCCATAACAAAAGGCGCGCCGGATGTGCTTATCGCGAAAAGCAATCTATCAGAGAGCGAGAAACGCACAACACTTGCCAAGAACAACGTCATGGCAGCGGACGCGCTTAGGGTGATTGCGGTTGGTTACAAAAAGTTCACCGAAAAACCCGCCGCGAACGCGAAGAATATCGAGGAAAACATCATTTTCCTAGGGCTTTTAGGGCTTATCGACCCGCCGCGCCCGGAAGTAAAGTCCGCCGTCGCCCTTTGCAAAAAAGCAGGCATAAAGCCCGTCATGATAACAGGCGACCACGTGATAACCGCGCGCGCAATCGCCGCGCAGATTGGAATTTTAGCACCGGGAGATGGCGCGATGACCGGCGCCGAGCTTGACTTAGTAAACCAAGACACGCTTGTAGATATGATTGATGGTTACTCCGTTTTCGCGCGAGTTTCACCCGAGCATAAGGTGCGTATAGTCAAGGCATTTCAGGCGAAGGGGCATATCGTTGCTATGACAGGCGACGGGATAAACGACGCGCCTGCGCTAAGTGCCGCGGATATCGGATGCGCGATGGGTATAACAGGTACGGATGTAGCGAAAGGCGCTGCCGACATGGTTTTACTCGATGACAATTTCGCCACAATCGTTGAAGCACTGCGCGAAGGCCGCGGCATTTACCTAAACATTCGCAAGGCCGTGCATTTCCTTCTCTCCAGCAATATCGGCGAAATTGTTACTATACTTGTGGCAATTTTTACCGGGCTCGCTGTGCCGCTTTTGGCTATTCAGCTACTTTGGATTAACCTTGTAACGGATAGCTTGCCCGCGCTTGCGCTTGGCGTTGATCCAACCGAGGACGATATAATGGAAGCTCCGCCGCAAAAAGTCGGGAATAATCTCTTCACACTCTCGCTTTGGAAGCGAATAGTCCTTGAAGGCTCGATGATAGGGTCGCTTGCACTTTTAGCGTTCGTCTACGGCCTAACGCGCCACGATGCGCCTGGCGAAGTTTGGGTCGCACGTACTATGTGCTTTGCAGTGCTTAGTATATCGCAGTTGGTTCACGCGTTTAACATGCGTAGCGAAAAGAGCTTACTAAAAATCAAGCTTTTCTCAAATCCATATTTGATCGGTGCGTTTTTTGCAGGGCTTGTGCTTCAGATAGCGGTTATCATGACACCTGCGATTAGTGGTGTGTTTGGAGCAAGACCGCTGACACTCGAACAATGGGGCGTGGTCGGACTTTTGGCACTTATGCCTATTGTTATTGTAGAGCTTGAGAAGTTGGTTGGTAGAAGAGGTAAGGTTCGGGAGAGCAGTACAGAAGTGGTTGGTGAGGTTTTGGTTTCTAGAGCTAAATAATTTCATGTGATTATAAAAAACAGGCGTGTCAGAAACGACATGCCTGTTTTTAAGTGGCTTAACTATTTTACGATTTCTAAAAACTGTTCCATTATGTTCACTGCATTTATGCGCCAATCTATTGTGCCATCAACTCGAATAACAGGACAAGCGAGGGTTTTCTCCCATGCCTCTTGCGAGACAAGTGAGCGCGTTTCCATGCCGCCGTTATCGTATGTTGCTATATAGTCAATAAATTTTCGATGTCTAGCGTACAAATCCCCACCCGGCTTAATACGTTCGCCATTGCGGTTAAACTCTCGTTCTTCCACTCGTTCGATTCTTACATCTGTCGGAGCCGTCAGAAAAACCGCCATAGATAACATGGAATCGAAAGCTCCGCCCCATTCGCGCAAACAGCCGGAAATGACGAAGTTGCTTTTTAATAATGGGCGCAATATTTCTATTCGCTTTTCTAGAGAACGTGCTTGTGTGAATGGCGGCTCTGTCTGCTCAAAAAAGTAATCATCTGTATCAAAATGCTCAAA
>Ga0123355_10002769_pt1 | contig 24873 bp, 19 predicted proteins | sample TergutEmb28metaG_3_FD_89872 | JGI IMG/M metagenome (GOLD analysis project Ga0123355, IMG submission 89872) | Embiratermes neotenicus P1 segment gut microbial communities from Petit-Saut dam, French Guiana - Emb289 P1 | ecosystem: Host-associated > Arthropoda: Insects > Digestive system > Gut ...
TGGAGGACATTCTCTATTTTATTATGGCGGGAGATACGGCCATTTTTGTTGATGGGTATCCCAAAGCCATAATTGTAGCAACCAGAGGATTCCCCAATAGGGGCATCCAATCTGCTGAATCTGAAGTGGTTGTACAGGGCCCAAGAGAAGCATTTAGCGAGGTTTTGCGCTTTAACACAGCACTGATAAGAAGACGTATCCGTGATACCGGCCTCAAAGTAAAGCAAAGTCGCGTTGGCACACGCAGCCAGACGGACATCGCCCTGATGTATGTGGAGGACATTGTGCGCCCGGAGGTACTGGAAGAAGTAGAGCGAAGGCTAGAGGGCATTAATATAGATGGGATAATGGATAGCGGCTGCCTAGAGCAGTTAATTGAGGAAAATTGGCTAAGTCCGTTCCCGCAGCTACAGCTTACCGAGCGGCCAGATAAAGCAGCTTCTTCACTTCTAGAGGGGAGGATTGCAATAATTGTAGATACATCTCCCTTTGTAATCCTGGCCCCAGTGTCTTTGAATTGTTTCTTCCAGGCCTCAGAGGATTACTACAATCGATGGCATGTAATGTCTATCGCAAGGCTGCTAAGGTTTATAGGGGCTTTTATTGCTGTGGCGCTGCCTGCTATTTACATCGCTGTTGCCCTATATCACCCAGCTATGATTCCCTTACTAATGGTAACAAAGCTAGCCGAGGCCAGCATGGCAGTACCCTTTCCGGCGGTACTAGAGATATTTATGCTGGACGCTGCCTTCGAGATGTTACGAGAAGCTGGGATACGGCTAAAAACCGCATCTGGCGGTACAATCGGTATTGTTGGAGGCCTGATAATAGGCCAGGCCGCGGTTGAAGCAGGGCTGGTGAGCCCCATAGTAGTAATAATCGTGGCACTTACAGGAATTGCCACCTTTGCCATCCCCAATGTTTCCCTGGTCTACGGCTTTAGGCTGGCAAAGTATGTGTTACTGCTGCTTACCGCGGGGCTAGGTTTCCTAGGATTGTGGGCAGGGCTGCTGATTATGCTGGTTCACCTGGCATCCCTAAGAAGCTTCGGCTTCCCATATCTTATGCCTTTTGCAGCATCAGAGTTGAGCAAGGGCGAGGAACTGAAAGACAGCATCTTCCGCCTACCTTTGTTTATGCTAAAAAAACGGCCATTTTTCGCTAACCCTGGGCAAACCGAGCGATACAAGAAGGCGCGCTAAAGCAAATTCAATGAGAAATTGGAGGTATCCATGCTGTCCATCAACGAAAAAATCTCCCTAAAACAGTTACAAGCATTGATAATACTAAGCGCCATAGGCACAGGAGTAATAATCCTACCACGCCGCGTCTCCGAGTATGCAGGAAGCGACGGCTGGCTGATAGCCCTGGGGCTTACCCTGCTTGGGATGATTATTGGCGCATTGGTATCAACCGCCGCCAGGCTCCGTCCCGCAGACAATTTTATACAAAGCACTGGTCATTTTCTTACCCGCCCAGTGGCGTATTTCCTCGGTGCAATACTATGGCTAAAACTCGTGGCTTCGGCGGGGCTGGAGCTGAGAGCCTTTATGCTGATAATGCGGGAAGTGCTGCTGCCTCAGACTCCCATACCTATAACTGGCATTACCATGTTATTTGTGGCCGGATATGCCGCTGTAAAGGGCATAGAAACCCGTGCCAGAGTGGCAGAGCTGTTGCTTGCTCTTATGGTTATTCCCTTTGTATTCCTTATTATAGTGGCCGCAACGGCTACCGACTGGAGCAACCTGCAGCCTGTATTTGTTACGCAGCCAAGGACACTGCTGCAAGGCACACTGCGGCTGGGGTTTTTATTTACAGGCCTGGAGTGTGTGTTGCTGATATCACCATGTATTTGCCCAGAAAAGAAAATGCGTAAGGCTGTGGTGTCAGCATTGGGCTTTGCCGGGATTATTGTCACTGTGGTTACAGTGCTTACCCTGGCCAAGTTTGGCCGTGGGGTGGTGGATTTGCCATGGCCGGTGCTTAGTATGATGGATATGATAAACCTTCCAGGTAGGTTTATTGAGCGGCAGGGTGCGCTGATGTTTAGTTTTTGGATTATCACGATTTTTGCATTTATTAATATGCTGCTTTTCTTTGGGGGAGTGCTGGTGAAAAACTGCTTTGGTAAGAAAGAAGAATCACCGCCAGACCGGCCTCATGGGCCAAGCCGGGCCAATAGGCTGTGGCAGATTGGAGTGCTGGTTACGGCGGTGTGTGTTTACGGCATTACCTTTATGCCTTGGGATGAGGCGGCCATTTATCGGCGGCTGGACTTTATGTATCTTACCCTTGGTGTGTTTTACCTGGTGGTGCTGCCCCTGGTATTGATTTTGGTTTCGCGGTTTAAAGGGGGATACAAGAATCATAATAAAAAAGCCACAGCCATAATTGCAGTTATCATGCTTAGTACGCTAATGCTTGGCGGCCTTAGCGCTTGTTGGGACAAAGTAGAGATAGAAAACCGAGCTTTCGTGGTAGCCGTTGCTATTGATAGAGCCGAGAGTGATGACACTGCCGATAAAACTGACGCCCCCCACCGCTACACAGTAACCCTATCCCTGCCGGCCCCTAACGACAGCAAGGAGGATCACGGCGAAGACGCCCCACCTCATATAGTACAAGCCTCTGCCCAAACCATAGCAGAGGCTATAAAAATGATAGATGCTGAAACCAAGACCCAATTGTACTTTGGTCAGGCCAAGATATTGGTGCTAGGCAAGGATCTGCTGGAAGAACCTGGTCTAGTACATGGCGTTGTGGATATATTCAACCGCCACCCAGATATAGACCGCAATATGTATGTGCTGGCAACCTGGGACAAGGCTGCTGATATTTTGACAGCCACTCCACAAGGGGATGCGCGGCCCGGTAGGTACATTGCGGCTATTTATCAGGATAAGCGCAAGATTGGAGGAGCTAGCTTTCCTATTAGCCTGGATAAGTTTGTGACTCAGATGAAGTATGAAAATGCGGTGCTGATTCCGGCCATTGATACTGAGGATGATAAGATAAACTTTTCCGGGGCAATGGTAGTGGCAGATGGCCGTATGGTTGGGAAATTATCGGAAGATGAACTGCGCGGATATCTTTGGTGCGTGGATGAAGGCGGGCTTGGGGCCATAGTTACGGCAGAGGCCGATGGTCAAGTCATTCCATTTAAGGTAGAAAAACATACTGCCAGCCTCCGGTTTGTGGAGGTGGGTGATAAGCTGCAGGCCCATATCAAGGTGGAGCTTGCTGGCTGTGTTGAGGAATATCCTCAGGGCTGTGTAATGCTTTCACGGCCTGGGTTTCGCGAGTACACGGCTACACGGATAGAGGAAGCGGTTAAGGAGGAAATCCTTGATGCGGTTTATAAGATGCGTGATGAATATAAGGCGGATGGGTTTCATTGGCTGGAGATTATGCGGAAAAAGCAGCATGGGTTGTATCAACGATATGAGGCGGGGTGGGTTGAGGTTTTTACTAAGATAGAAATTGTGCCTTCTGTTGATGTTTTGGTGAAGGTATAGCCGATAATATATGCCTATGACTTGAGACGAGAGACCTCCTTGGGATACCACGCATGTGGTTTTCATCTACTATGAAAATACACCTCCTGCCAGACATAGGTTGTCATATGCCTGGCAAGAGGTGTATTTTATTGCAACTAGTTTTGATACTTTTGGCAAACCTTTCTCGGCCTCTTATTTGCTGGGTTTCACAGGGTTTTTTATATTGCCGATTAAGGTGCTATTCATTGCAACAATTTCATGCATATCCACACCATGCAGGCTTTTAATATGTTATGAAGCAGTGTAATATGAACAGGCTATGCGTACTACCTAATACATACCCCGGAGGGAACCCCATGAACCCAAAACTAAAGCAAGCAGTATCAATCTTCAAAGAACTAGGCTGGGAGTCCGCCACCCCCGAAAACATCCTAGACCTACCCATAGGCACACCAGAGCAGCGCAAGCAGGCTCTAGAAGGCCTAAAAAGCGGCCAGCTTGGCGACTTTGTGGTGGAAAACAGAGTGCACCGCTGGAAGACTCATTACAATGTAAACCAGGTAGTACTAGTGCTGTTTGCCATACGTATTGGGGTGACCCCTGCCCGGGCCAGAACTATGCTTACAAGCACATGGGACAAGAGCTTCGGGGATTCGAAGGTCAAGGTGCTTGCGTCTCGGGGAGAGAAGTTTGCGACATCGGTTGTGGCAGCTTGGTACGGCAGCGGGGCACAGCAATCTTTTAGCGAAATCCCTGTAAGGCTTGTATATGAAGCTGGGTTGGAAATCCCCGAGATAGCCGGCTATATACAGGATTGGGCGTGGCTTGCAGTAGAGGCAATGGGTATAAACCACCACCGCTGGATAGATCCAGACCTAAAATGGCTATCCCCGGACATTGCAGTGGCCCGCTTTGCAGAGCATATTCAGGTGGGGCTGGCTGCTAAAGTGCCCCTTACCCACAATTTTGGCCAGGTGATGCTGCATGGGATACAGATAGGCCTTGTAGAGCGAGATGACATGATTCCACATATTTTTGCGGCCTTGGACGCTGCTATTCGCCCTGCCGACCGTAGGGCATTAATTGAAATGTTAGATGAGTTAAAAATAACCGATGATGAAATTTCAGGCCGGGTGCAGTCTCTTATTCCTATTTTGGCCACCAGTGACACGGCTGTGATTAACCGCTTTGCGCCGCCACTTATTGCTCATGTGCCAGACGACCTGCTTGTGGAGGTAATGCTGTCGGCATTTTCTTCTACTGTTAAGAAGACACGGCTCTTGGTGCTTAAGGCTGCCCAAGGCCGCAAGTGCCCGCCAAGCTCGGAGGATATTGCGCCATGGCTTTCCATATTGGCGGCAGATAAGGACAAAGGCGTAGCCACCGCCGCCAACAAATTAATGAAGACATGGGCAATAGAAGAGGCCCCAGCCTATGAGGGCGAAACCGCAATTTTGGGCCTATGGCAGGACACGCCGCCCGTGTGGGAAGTTCCGGCCTTTGAAATCGGCGAGATATCCCAGGCCGCCTTGACGGACTGCATAGCCAAGGTTTACGAACGCCATGGGCCGGATGTCCACGATGTTGAAATGGAGCGGCTTCTCGCCGTGGCTGTTGCACTGGCCTACGAAAACAAAGCAGATGCCAAGGCGGCCATGTCAGGGCTTAAGACTAACGAGTGGTGGGGAGCACTTCTATTACACTTCTTAAACTCTTGGAGCAAGGGCGAGAAGCTGGTTAATCTAAGCTGGGTAAACAAGATGCCCCTGTCTGTCCGGGATATGTATGTGGCCGCAAATCTTGGAAAGCTGCCTTGTCTGCTTTCTATGCCTAGTAAGGTAGACCTTTCTATTACCGTAGCGGACTTGGCTGATAGACTTGCCCTTTACAGCAAGCTGGGCGTTGCTGCCGTTGACAGTGATTTGTTTATTGCGTTAACCAGGCTGGATGTGGACACAAAAACCCCAGAGGCCGTGAAGATATTGAAAACTATCAAGGTAAGTGTCAGTAAGCCAAACGGTGGGTTAATGCGGCGGGTGATGTCGGCGGTAAATGCCGGTGACTTGGTACTCAAATATTTGGATGATCCGGCAGTAGAGATGGCGGCGACGCCAGGGCAGGCCAGTGCAAATGGAAACTGTGATATCAGTAAAGCACCTTATGGATGCAGCGGCAAAATGCCCAAATCCCTGGCGATTTTTAACCAACAAATACCCGAGGCACAGATTTATGCTGTATTCCCCTTTTGGGGAGACGCGGCCTTCAAGGGCGTTGGCTGGAATAATGGTTACCACACCCACGCAAAAGGCCACGAGTTGCGTCAGATAGCAAGACGCTGGGCCCCACTGCCCCCAGGCGGCACAATAAACATGCTTGGGGCGCTGCGCTCATCTTCCCAGCATGAGCAAGAAGATACATCACTTGCCATAACCGAGGCATGGGAGCGAGGCCTGCTACACCCAGGCATTGCCGATATAGCCCTGCTAGACTGGCGGGAAAAGGGCCCGCCAGCAAACCTAGGAGCCCTAGCAGTTGCACTTGAGGGGCTGGCCCGTAGCGGGATGCTTTCTCTTGTATGGCCAATTTGGGATGAGTTGATAGAGACATCCATGAAAGAAACCCGCTTGCTTTCCGGTACAGCGGAGCTGGCAGCGCTTATTGAAGAATTTCTGCCAGAGGTGCAGCATGCAGTAAGCGAGGGCAGAGCCGGTGAATCCGCCCTGGCATTGCCAGGCATATGTAAGTTGGCCCAACACGGCGGCTCATCAAAGGCCGTAACCGCTGCAAAAAAAGTAGTGGCACAATTGCCCGTGGGGGCTAATTCACAACACCAGGACAATACCAGCCAGGATGCAACCAACACGGCTCATCATGGCCCCTTAAGCAGCAATTCAAAAAGCGCCACCGTTATAAAGCCTATCCTAGAAATGACAATCCCCTTCGACAATATCTGGCAAAAACCCGCCCCAGACACCGTAGTAATTGAAGACAACGTAGATATGACAATAACAACCCGAGAAAAGACCAGAGACTTCCTCTTTACCCTAACGCTACCTAATATCCCAGACAAAGTATTTAACATAACCAACATCTGGCCCTATAACATTGAAAACAGCGGTGTATGTGCCGCCCATATGGCCAGTGCTAACACCTCCAAAACAGATTACCGAGCCTCTGTTTTCCTACACTGGGATAGCCGCGAGGGGGCCCTAGTTGTGCGTGACAAGATGGACGGTAAAAGCAAAGTCAAGCATAGGCTATCATTGTCCATCCTTACAATGATCCTAACAATAACCGCCCAAGGCAATATAAACTACACCTACGACTACAATCTCAATATGGTAAAAAACCTAGCAAAGAAAGAAGGCTTCGCAAAAAAAGACGGCCAGATAAACCAAAAAGTAGCAAAAAGGGCCATGGAAATAATCCTGCAAAACCCAGCAGTAAGCCCAGCAAAGCTAGTCCGCAGCATAGAAAAAGACATAACCCTGCTGCCGGTTTTGTGGCCAATACTTACAGAATCTATAAAACTCGCAGGCGCAGTGGTGGCCACAGGGGAAAAGCTGCCTCAGTGGACAAATCGTGTACTGGATGTATGCCTGCAATATGCCCCGTACATGAAAGAAGCTGCAAATCGCGGGTACATCTCTGATGATGATGCCAAGTGGCCTGGGCTTCGGGAAATTGCTGAGGCGCGGTTTAAATCTGTGGCTGTAGATAAAGCTGCGGCTCTTGTTAATGTTTTGTAGACAGGTAACCCTTCAGATTTTACACAGATTTTACATTAAGCTTATACACTCTTGACATTGGCCCACTAGAATGCACTTGTTAAACATTGCAAACACATTCTTAGGAGGATGAAAATGAAAAAGTATGTGGCTATGATGATTATTGCTGTACTAGGTTTACTGGTGCTTGCAGCCTGCAATGATGGCGAGGCAGCCAGAATTGCAGACACAAACTACGGTAACGCAGACAATGCAAGGGCAGGCGATGACACCGCTGCTGAAGACCCTAGTACCACTGAAGTCACAGCATCAAGTATTACGGGCCCTATAGATGTAATTTCCCGGGAAGCCGGAAGCGGAACCCGTGGCGCTTTCATTGAAATCTTAGGCATTGAAGAAGGCGGCGTTGACAGAACATATATTGAAGCAGTTATCCAAACAGGCACTGGGTCTGTTATAACCGCAGTGGCAGGTAATGAGTCGGCAATCGGTTATATTTCCCTGGGTGCATTGCGTGATGATGTACGAGCTGTGCCTATAAATGGGGTTGCACCTTCTTCTGTAACTGTGCAAAACGGCACATATCCTCTTTATCGCAACTTTAATCTTGCTGTGCCGCGTGAGCTTAGCCCATTGGCTCAGGACTTCCTCGACTTTATCCTATCTGCCGAAGGACAGGCCATTGTTTCTGCAGGATATATTGCCGTTGGCGCAGACCTTCCAGCCTTTACAGGTGGCGGCATAGCTGGCAATTTGGAAATCACGGGATCAACCTCTGTTGCACCTCTAATGGAGAGCTTAGCTGTGGCATATATGGAGCTTAACAGCGGTGTGCGTATAGAGGTACACTCCAGCGGCTCTGGTGCAGGTATCACCGATGCCATCGAAGGCCGGGCAGACTTTGGCCTTTCTTCCCGAGAGCTTCGAGAAAGCGAGTTGCAGGCTGTGGATAGTATAGTAATGGCCCATGACGGCCTTGCAGTTATCGTGCACAATGACAACCCAGTGGCGAGCCTTACCCCAGAGCAAGTGCGTGATATATTTATGGGCGAGCTTACTGGCTGGGAGAACGCAAACTAGAGTAAGGCCCCAAAATGTAAGGCTGGCTAGGCCTTTATCCAAATCATCAAAAGCGGGATATAAGCTTTTTCCAAAAGGACCAAAACCGAACATGAAGGAGACTTACCCGTGGGCAAAATTAAAACACCGCAAGTATCAAGAAGACGCCCTTTCACCAGGCCAATCAAGAATTTTAAGTTGGCATTCCAAAACTTTAGAAAATCCCCTTTGGAATACAGCATGACCGGCGTGTTTTTCATATGCGCGTGCATGAGCATACTTGCAATATCCTTGATTGCGATTTTCTTGCTTTCGGGTGGTCTCCCTGCAATACATGAGATAGGGGTGCGGGAGTTTTTTCTGGGCACACGATGGGCCCCAGACGACAGGTATCCCGCGGCCCCTGCATTTGGTGTGCTGCCTATGATTATGGGCAGTATCTACATAACTATTGGTGCTCTTGTCGTAGGCGTACCTGTTGGTTTGTTTACAGCCATATTTTTGGCATATATATGCCCCCGCCGCCTTTATGTGGCAATTAAGCCTGTGGTCAACCTGCTTGCGGGTATACCTTCTGTGGTATACGGGTTTTTTGGCATGGTGGTGATTGTGCCAATAATACGCCCTATTGCCAGGGAGTTAACCGGCGGTGGAACCGGAGAAAGCATCCTTGCAGCCTCTGTCCTTCTTGGCATAATGATTTTGCCTGTGGTAATCAGCATCTCGGAAAGCGCCCTTAGGGCCGTGCCTGACAACTATCTCGAGGGGGCTCTTGCCCTTGGCGCAAGCAAAACCCGTAGTGTGCTTTGTGTTATTGTGCCTGCTGCCAAGTCAGGTATTATGGCGGCGGTAGTACTTGGGATAGGCCGTGCTATTGGCGAAACCATGGCGGTAAACATGGTTGCGGGTAACCAGCCCCGGATGCCGACCCATCTACTGCGGGGGGCCAGATCACTTACTGCTAATATTGTAATGGAAATGCCTTATTCCTATGGCCTGCACAGCGATGCGCTGACGGCTACAGGGGTGGTGCTTCTGTTGTTTATTCTGCTTATAAATATGACTTTTGTGTTCCTTGTGAGGAAGAAACGATAATATGATTAGGATACTTGCAAGAAAGGGGGCAATAGCGTGATTAGAGTACTGTCACTGGCCTGGATACCACTGCCACTGCCTGTCAGGATACTGTTGCTGATAGGTATTGCAGTTTGTTTATTTAAGCTTCTCCGGTGGCTTTATGAAGGGCTGCCTGAGGAGATTTTGCGTTCACTTGTGAAGTTTTGGGACAGGCTTTTCCTTTGTCTTACATGGATTTTTACCGGGGCTACCATTTTGGCCTTGGGTTTTATCCTCTTTCATATCCTATCCAATGGGATACGTCACCTGGTTGCGCCAGGGCTTTTTGCGGTGCAGGTTACTTTGGGGGATATATCTATGTTTCCTGCCATTGTCAGTACCGTTTTGATGGTGGTGATTGTCCTTGCAATTTCTGTGCCGCTTGGTATGTTTACCGCCGTGTACCTGGTTGAGTATGTAAAAACCGGCAGCCGGTTTGTTACCATAATACGCTCTGCCGCGGAGATTTTGGCCGGTATACCTTCTATTGTGTACGGGCTTTTTGGCATGATGTTTTTCCGGGTTTTTTTAGGGTTTGGATATTCTATACTGGCAGGTTCCTTAACCATGAGCATCATGATGCTGCCGCTTATTATGCGCACAACGGAAGAGGCTTTAAAATCCGTGCCAGATTCCTTTAGGGAAGGCTCTTTTGCCCTTGGAGCCGGTAAGCTGCGTACGGTATTTCGTATAATTTTACCAAGCGCGATGCCCGGTATCCTTGCAGGGGTAATCTTGTCAATAGGCAGGGTTGTAGGGGAATCGGCTGCCCTTATTTTTACTGCAGGCACAATATTGCAGATACCGTCAAGCCTTTTTGACTCCGCTAGTACACTAACGGTTCATATGTGGCGGCTGTCTAACTATGGGCGGTACGTAAATGAGACCTATGCCACTGCTGTTGTTCTATTGATGATTGTGCTTCTTCTTAACGGTATCTCGGGGCTGATTGCCAGAAAGTTTTCTAAGTCATGATTTATTTAGTTGAAGATGACGAAAATGTCCGGGAGTTGGTGTGCTATGCCCTCCGGTCGTCGGGCTATGAGGTTGAAGGATTTGAGAGCTCTACCACTTTTTGGGCGCAGATGGAATATGTAAAACTATGCGCGATGTCAAATGCAGAGCCAAATATGATACCAAACACAGAGCCAAGCTCTGTACTAAGCGCAATGCCAAACATGATGCCTAAGCTGATTATCTTGGATATCATGCTACCGGATGAAGATGGCTATTCTATTTTGAGTAAGCTTAAGAAGGCACGAGACACCGCTGATTTGCCCGTAATTATGCTTACTGCAAGAAGCGGGGAGTACGACCGGATTAAGGGACTGGACGCGGGTGCAGATGATTATGTGGCAAAGCCATTTTCGGTTCTTGAACTGCTTGCAAGGGTGAGGGCATTGCTGCGCCGCACCGGGAACAAGGGTATTGATTTAAGTCTGGAGATAAGCACTGACGGCCCATCACAGCCAGATATCGCAAAGGCGGTCAACTCCTCACAGTTGGGCCATGACGCAGTAACCCGGCAGCCCGATGAAACCATTACCGCCGGTGGGCTTTCACTCAACTATATAAGGCGCATGGTTAAGATACACGGCAAGCCTGTCCAACTTACATTCAAAGAATTCGAACTATTGCATCACCTGCTAAAGCACAAAGATATGGTGCTGACCCGAGACCAACTGCTGACCCATATCTGGGGATACGAATACGACGGCACATCCAATCGCACAGTGGATATGCATATAAAAACACTGCGGCAAAAACTAGAAAACTGCGGCGATATGGTCAAGACCATTCGCGGAGTGGGGTACAAGATTACATGGGAAGACGAAATTTCTTAGCCTTATTTATTACAACCATAGCGGGCTTGTTGGTGACAGCTCTTTTAGCGGCCAGCTTTTTTTTCGAGTCTGCTATGACATTATTTCAAGCGCTTGCAGGCTCTGTGACTTTTATATTGCTGCTGCTGGTGCTGCTTACTGTGATAATAGCCCTAGCAACTAGCATGTTAACCAGAAATATAGCTGGGGCCATAAACAAAATAGACTTAGATCAAGCAGACAATGTTTTCAACGAGTTAGATGAGTTCTTTCAAAAAGCCATGAGCCGTGACAGGAAAGTAGAAAGCCAAATAAGCGAGCTACGGGCGTACAGCAAGACCCAAAATGCTCTGATAGAAAACATGCAAGATGGCTTTGTGATGGTTGACCCCTCTGGGAAGGTAGTAACCGCAAACCCCAAGGCTATAGCCCTCTTTGGGGCAAGACAAGAGCCGGTAGGCAAGAATATTATCAACTTACTTGCGGATACCGTGTTTTTGGAGAAAGTAGATGCAGCACTAAGGGGAACAGGTAGTCAGATGACATTACAAAAAGCCGAACGGGTGGTTCAGCTATCATTTGTGCCCTCGGCAAACAGAGGAGCCATTGTGCTAACATCCGATATAACAGAAAAAGAACAAGCGGAAAAAATGCGCCGGGAATTCTCCGCCAATGTCTCCCACGAACTAAAGACTCCCTTAACCACCATATCCGGCTTTGCGGAATTGATGGTAGCCGGTATGGTAAACCCGGTTGATATGGCCCACTTTGCTGGGAAAATTGATACCGAAGCCAAGCGGATGATTCAACTAATAGAAAATATCCTCTTCCTTTCCAACCTAGACGAGCAGGATGCCCACAAGGCATTTGCCATGGAAGATATTGCGGAAATTGCCGCTGATGCTGTTGATGGATTGACCCACCTGTCAGAAAAACATCAGGTAAAGGTTAACCTAACAGCCACGTCTATAAAAATAAACTGCAACAAGCTGCTGGTATACGAAATGCTAATGAACCTTATAGGCAATGCCATACGATACAATATTCTTGACGGGAGCGTTGATATAGCTATAAAGGCAAAGCATAGTTCGGAAAATGTGCCTGCAGATGGAAATAGTTTCTGCCATATCATTATCTCAGACACAGGCATCGGCATCCCAAAAGCCGAGCAGCCCCATGTTTTTGAACGCTTCTACAGGGTAGAGCAATCTCGGGGGCGCAAAACTGGCGGGGCAGGATTGGGGCTGTCTATCGTAAAACATATAGTACGGTATCACAACGGGAGTATAGTCCTTTCAAGCGAACCAGGGAAAGGAACCCAAGTCGAAGTTTTGATTCCAATAAAAGGTGCTGCCTAAAGGTTTGTCAAAAATAGAGCAATTGTATGTTTTGGCAAGGCGTAACATGTTTCATTGTACAATATCTTTGTTAAGGGGAGCTATAAATGTTAAAAAACTTACGCAAACTGGTGTACGTAGCCAACAAACGCTTAACTCGTCTAGGACTGACAGACGCTGATTGGGGCAACGTAAGCGGGATAGAGCGGGAAAGGGGCCTTGTGGTTGTAAAACCCGGCGATATCTCATGCAAGGACCTAACCCCGGACGACATGATTGTTATCAACCTAAAGGGCAAAGTAGTAGAAGGACAGGGGACACCAGCCAGTGACTTTGCTGTCCATCTGCATTTATACAAGACTTTTTCAAGCATAGGCGGTGTGGTAAGCGCTTACTCTATATGGGCCACTATTTTTGCCCAAGCTGGGCTGCCCATCCCGGCATACGGAACCAGGCATATCGAATTTTTTAAAGGGGACATACCATGCACCCGCGCACTCAATAATGATGACATTGCGGACAGTTTTGAAAAAGCTGTTGCAAGTGCAATAACCGATGCGTTCACTGATCTAGACCCCATGAAAATCCCCAGTGTACTGGTGAAAAACCACGCTCCATTTACCTGGGGCGAAAGCCCGATTCAGGCTGTTTATCAGGCAGCAGAACTTGAAAAAATTGCAAAAATGGCCTATCACACCAGCTTGCTTGGCTCTGCCAATAAGGTAAAGGCAACAACTGTACCACAGGCGTTGATAAACGTATAAATAGCATAACAAGGATAAAAAGGTGGAGCAGATGGTTAAATTTGATATTCAGGATGTAAACGTGTTTTATGGCAACGAGCAAGCCCTAAAAAACGTATCCCTGTCTGTAGAAAGCAATGAGATTACAGCCCTAATAGGCCCATCCGGTTGCGGAAAAAGCACTCTGTTAAAATCCCTTAACCGGATGAACGACTTAGTAGAAACCTGTCGTGTACAAGGTGATATAAGGCTGGATGGCACAAATATCTATGACATGGACGTAAACAACCTGCGCAAACGGGTGGGCATGGTATTCCAGAAGCCTAACCCCTTCCCAATGAGCATCTTTGATAATATAGCCTTTGGCCCTCGTACCCATGGCATAAAATCCAAGCGCCGCCTCAACGAAATTGTAGAAAAAGCCTTAAAAGACGCTGCACTGTGGGGGGAGGTAAGTGATAGACTTAATAAGTCCGCTCTAGGCCTTTCTGGAGGGCAGCAGCAGCGGCTATGTATTGCCAGGGCACTGGCTGTGGAGCCCGAAGTCCTTCTTATGGACGAACCTACATCGGCCTTGGATCCTATCTCTACCAACAAAGTGGAGGAACTGGCTATAGAGCTTTCTAAGGAATACACAATTATTATTGTGACACATAACATGCAGCAAGCAGCAAGGATTAGCAACAAAACGGCGTTTTTTTTGCTTGGGGAAGTAATTGAACATGGGGTAACAGAGCAAATCTTTGGCAACCCCAAACATGCAAAGACTGAGGACTATATAACAGGTAGGTTTGGATAGGGTAATAGGAGGGGTTTGTATGCGCAAGCGTTTTGAAGATCAGCTAAACGAGTTGAACAGGCTAATGACCAAAATGGGCGAGTTGCTGCACGAAGCCTTAGGCATGACAGTAGAAGCCATGGTATCCAAGGATGTGGAATTGGCCAACAAAATTATCATACACGATATAACTATAGACGAAATGGAAAAGGAAATAGAACTGCTATGTATGCGTCTGCTGATGCAACAGCAGCCCGTAGCAAGGGATTTGCGCATTATTTCATCGGCCCTAAAAATTATCACGGATATGGAGCGCATTGGTGATCATACAGCCGATATTTCCGAAAATATTACCTATATGGTCAAGGATGATTATATCCCCAATATCAGTGATATCTTAAAAATGGCAGACATAGCAACCCAAATGGTACGTGACAGCATAAGGGCTTTTGTGCAAAAGGATATAGAGCTTGCACGCGAGGTTTTGACAAAAGACGATGCAGTGGATGCCCTTTTCTTGAAAGTGAAGCTGGATTTAATCAGTAAATTGCGCGATGATGCATCCTTTGGAGAGCAGGCCCTAGATCTGATGATGAACGCCAAATACTTCGAGCGGATAGGCGACCATGCCGAAAACATAGCCGAATGGGTAGAGTTTGCAATCACTGGAGTACACAGAAAAACCAAGACGGAGGATTAGTCCGATTTTTACATGGAATCGGTATTACACCTTCTTCCGCAAAATAACCCAATCCCGGGCAGTCTTACGAAGCTTATTCTTCCCGTAACGCTTGACTTTACGTGCTTGTTTGCGTGTAGCGCCGTAGGCTCTGGTCATATAAGGGGCCAGCAAGGAAGCAACAAGCCTGACAGGTATCAAAATAATCCTCACAGCCGCAGCAATAACCCGCTTTAAATAATTTATAACTGCCACAAACACAACCATCACCACTCGGCTAAGGGTGGCAAAATAAAGCAAGACTCCAACCACAAACCCAAGCAGTGCAAAGGGCCGTATTTCCCCATAATTTCTATGCAGCATGTAGTAGAATGTCAGCCCGGTAGCCGCCACCCAAAAAAACAAATCTTCCAGTTGAACCGCAAAGCTAGAGTGGGGGGCGGTTTTACGGAAGATTCGAAATGCATCGTAAAGCAGGCCAATTGCCGCCCCAACCAGTACCGTGGAAAGAAACAACCAGCCCTGCCCTGACATGGATAGAATCAGCCAGCCTTGTCCTGTTGCAGATAAGAATATCTGGCCTCCTTGCCCATTCATAAGAAAAATCACTTAAACAGTCTCCCCATAAGGGATTTGGCTTTGGCGGGCCCGCCTGGGTTTTCATAGGTGATAGCGTCTATCTCGCCGGAGACGGACAACTCGCCGCTGTCCAGGCTTATTTTGTTTACATGAAGGTTGGCGCCTCGGATTATTATTACTCCCATTTCTGTTTCGCCAATTACGGATTCTTCGTCAAAAGATATCACGTCAATCATGCCTGATACGTTTACCTTTTCGCGCCGGTCTATTTGCAGGCTGTGCCTGGAGGTGGATCTTTTGCGGTCTTCTGGGGGAGGGGTTGGCATATTGGCTCTCCTTTATAAGGGGATTTGGTGGAGCAATATACTACCGTTCCTCTAATTGCGGTACGGAGTATAGCTATTGCTTCATTATATGGACGGAGAGGAGCTTACATGCCTATAGTTCTCTACCCATTTTGCACCATGACATAACTTACATTAGGTTTTGCACCCGTGGGTCAACTATAATACCTGCGGAGGGGATGCATAATGAAATTTATACATAGATATCGCAACATACTTGGTGTTGTACTGATTTTGGCCGTGCTGGCCGCAATCCTAGCCGGGTCACATTTCCGGGGCAGACAAGGCCCAGAGTTTATGGAATACACTGCATTCATTGAGGCAGTAGAAGAAGGCCAAGTTGAAGAAGTCAGACTAGGTGACAGCTCACAGATAAGTTTCACGATGGCGGACGCTACCGCCACATTCACCACCAACAACCCACGCCGTGAAGACTTTAAGGAGTTCCTATTGATGCAGGGGATAGCCGTAACCGAAACCACTACATCAGGCGATGGCTTTATCCAATTGGGCTTCACCATAGCTCTTTTGGCAATTGTGATTTTTATGTTGCACCGCAAATCTGCAGGAGTCCGTGCGAAAAGCGGCTTCAATGCCGTGGCTGTTGATGTGAGCCCAGGCACAAAGATCTGTGGTTTCGATGCCATAGCAGGCAACCAAGAAGCAAAAGAAAGCGTCCGAGACATAGTGGACTACTTGAAAGACCCAGAAAAATACACCCACTACGGTGCAAGAATGCCCAGGGGTATCCTGCTTCACGGCAAGCCCGGCACAGGCAAAACCCTAATGGCCCGGGCAATGGCTGGGGAAGCAGGTGTGCCTTTTTACGCAGTAAGCGGCTCAGACTTTGTACAGATGTATGTAGGTGTAGGGGCGGCCCGTGTGCGGGAACTATTCAAAAAAGCCCGTGAAGCGGGCGGCGCTGTAATCTTTATAGATGAAATTGACGCGCTTGGCAAAAAACGCAGCGACGGCCTAAATGGCAACGATGAACGTGAACAAACCCTAAACGCCCTGCTTACGGAAATGCAAGGTTTTTCCGATGAAACCGGCATAGTTGTAATAGCCGCAACCAACCGCCCAGACACTTTGGATGAGGCCTTGTTGCGCCCAGGCCGTTTTGACCGGCGGGTAGAAATTGGCTTGCCGGATTTACCAGCCCGCAAGCAAATCCTGGCCCTTCACGCACAAAACAAGCCCATATCCCAAAACACAGACTTGGATAAGCTGGCGGTAGATACAGTATTTTTCAGCGGAGCAATGCTGGAAGGCTTGCTTAACGATGCCGCAATAAGCGCTGCAAAGCGAGGCGGCGAGGCCATAGAGCCCGAGGATATAACCACAGCCTACTACACCGCCTTAGCCGGCAGCGAGAAGAAAGACCGCAGCAGCATACGCCAACAGGAAATGACAGTAACCGCCTGGCACGAATCCGGCCACGCCTTAGCGGCAACTTTGCTAAACCCAGAAAACAGGGTAGCCAAAGTGACTATAATCCCAACAACATCAGGAGCTGGAGGCTTCTGCGTAAACATCCCGCCCGAGCGCATGTACTGGACAAAGAAGGAGCTAGAGCAACAGATAATGGTAAACCTAGCCGGCCGCTGTGCAGAGGAGCTGCGCTTTGGCAAAGACGGCGTAACAACTGGGGCATCCAATGATATAGAAAAGGCAACCCAGACGGCATTGCAATATGTAACCAAGTTTGGCATGGGAGAGGGCATCCTGGATAGGGCTGTTCTAAGAGACGATGCCGGCACAAATAAAGAATGTGCCCAGCTAACCCAGCGCCTTTATAATGAAGCAAAGGATTTACTAAAGAGGAACTATCCGGCCCTGGAAGCTTTGGCCGCAAAGCTTCTTGAGAAGGAATCCCTAGACGGGGATGAAGTGCGGGCTATAGCTGCCTGCGGTAAATTTTAGTCTTCCGCTAGTTTAACCACCCAAGGCCAATAATCGCTGCCATAACCACGCAAACCGCAGCCATCAAAATATACCATAAAAAGCTTGGCTTAAACCTAAAGCGCTTCCATACTTTGTGGGGCGCTTTTTTTGTTTTGGCCGGAATAATCACGGGTGGGGTGTAATCAAGGTATGCATGGATACTATCCCCCGTATACTTCCGTTTCCGTGCCACATAGCTGAATATAATCTTCTCCGCCTCAGCCACAAAGTCTACAGGAACCTTATCCGTAGTGGGGTTGGGGTTCATAATAAAAACAACCTGGCTATACCATTTAGAGGCATCACCTTGGACTACAATAACTTGTTCGTTTGTATGCATATCTATCACCATCGGCTGTTCCTGGCAGAAAGCCTCCCTTTCTAAGGACAGCATAGCCATAAAACATGCAAGGTATACCAGGCAAAGAGCCGATTCAGATCTTGTACGGTTTCATACTATGGTCGATGCTTCGGACATTTGACATATGTTTCGCAGTATTCCACTACTGCGCCCAATATTTCATCAAAATTGCCCGAAACGCAAAACCAATTTACATACTCCTGCCTCTGTCATATTATCTATTGAATGTTTATAGACAATCAACTTGAAAATCAACTCAAGCTTCGCCAGAAAACGGCTTAAAGCCGCCGATTTTCCGTCTCGCTTTCGTTTGTTTTCAAGTAGGATTGCTATATAACACAGCAATTTTATATAGGGAGGCACATATGTATACAGAAAACCGCAAGTTTATGCACTGCCCGTCATTCAAGGGTCTGATGGTAGAAAGCGACCAATCCAAGGGCATTGATCCGCCCCCCTTTAGCAAGCCCATTACTGGGAAAGTCATCACATTGCCTGCATTTGATGGTGTGCTGACAACCCCAGACTATATGCAACTACTGGACACTAGGCGAAGCCTTCGCAGTTATTCAGGCAAACCAATGACCCAGGCCCAGCTTGCATTTATGCTGTGGAGCACACAAGGCGTACAGTCGTACAGAGGCAATGTAGCTACCTTCCGCACAGTACCAAGCGGCGGGGCGCGTCATCCCTTTGAGACATATATCGCGGTGCAGTCTGTAGAAGGCCTGGAGCCGGGACTATACCGCTACCTTCCCATAGAAAATGTAGGCGAAAAAACAGCAACAATTGAGTACTTAGGGCCTATTGAGGAATACACAGACAAAATAACCGCGATGCTTGCAGGCCAGGCATGGGCAGCCAAAGCCCCGATTATTCTGTTTTATAGCTGTGTGCCATATAGGGCAGAGTGGCGGTATGTTCAGGCTGCCCATCGTGTAGTGCTTATAGACCTTGGGCATCTTGGCCAGAATGCAATGTTGTCTGCTGTGGCCCTGGGTCTTGGAAGCTGCTGTATGGCGGCCTTTGACCAGCAATGCTGCGATGATGCGCTGGGCTTTGACGGGTTGGAGGAATACACGGTTTACGCCATTTCTGTCGGGGCTGAGGAATAGTTATTGCAAGTTCGATGAGAATCAGCCCGTGTGCTTTGGCTATAGCAAATTCAATGAGAAACAGTCCTGACCGAGCCGAAAATTCCGGACGCTTCAACGGGTTTTCAGCGACAGGCAGGACTGATTTCGAATTAATTTGCTATACTTTCAAGTTAATTTGCATATTGTCAAAAATAACCTTTCGCATATTTGCAACAGCAGCCCAATAAAAGCGTTTTTTATATTGCAAGCAATTTCTACCTAACGAAACCCTTGTACTTTGGAAGGAATGAACATAAGTGAACAGAGATATCTCGATACGGAATGATAGGCGCAGGCTTAGACCCAAGCCCAAGAGGAGAAAAAGATTCGTTTTTCTCAAATCCTTTCTAATAACAACCCTTCTTGTCCTGGGCATAGGAGCGGGGGCGTATGGGGTATGGCACAATACAGTTCAGCCCCCGGTTCCGCCAGATATAGATGTTATACTGCCAGCCCATATCCAGACACCACCTCCTAGGGAGCCAACTTCCCCGGCCTTCGTAGACCCAGAACCCGACCCAGAGGACGAATATATCCTAGAAGGTCTGCCCCCATTTGTAGAAGGGGACTGGGAACGACGGGAGAGATTTTTCACTTTTCTGATTTTTGGGCTAGACGAGGGTGCTAATACTGACACGATTATGGTTGCAGGCTTTGATGAGATTGCGGGCCGGGGATACATAATCAATATACCCAGGGATACACGTGTGGATGTAAGCCGTCGTGTACGCAAAATCAACGCAGCATACCCAGCAGGGCGCTTACAAGGCCGGGGCCACGAAGGCGGAGTAGAGCAGCTTAAGCGGGAAGTGCAGACGCTACTGGGTTTTAGGCCCGACTTCTATGTAATGCTTGATATGGATGTAGTTGTGGCCATTATTGACGAAATTGGCGGCGTGGAGATTAATGTCCCCTTCCATATGCGCTACACAGACCCATACCAAGACCTATTTATTGATATCCCTGCAGGGGTGCAGACTCTTGATGGTGTAAATGCAATGAACTTTGCAAGATATCGCTATGCAGATGAAGGCTTTAGGGCAATCACAGATTTCACACGTATACAACACCAGCAGCAATTGCTGACAGCCCTGTTTAGATCTATGATTAGGTTGCAAAACCTCCCCCGCATCCGGGAGCTGGCCCGTCTTGGTGACGAGCTTCTTACAACAGACTTAGAGCTTCGGCATCTGCTTTGGTTTGCACAGCAGTTGTACCTCAACGCTGACCCGGCAGCACTTGAAACCCACACCCTTCCCATTGCCTATACTCGCCGCCAAGGCTGGTATGAAATGCCTTGCCCAGTGGGTATACTGGAGCTAGTAAACCGTACCGTCAACCCATTTATAACAGATATAACCCCAGATATGCTGAGGATTGCCCCATGACAACCCCATCCCAACAAATATCACAATCGCAACAAATGCGTGAGTTAATCGCCCACCTAGACGCAGCCTCCCGGGCCTACTACCAAGAAGACCGGGAGATAATGTCTGACTATGAATACGATGCTCTTTATGACAAGTTGGTTAAGCTGGAAGCCGAAACCGGCATACAGTTAGCCTCAAGTCCTACCAAAAAAGTAGGCTACGAAATTGTAAGCGCTCTAGAAAAGGCCCCCCATGACATCCCCATGCTGTCCTTGGATAAAACCAAGGACGTGTCGGCCCTTGCCGGCTTTTTGGGGGATATGGAGGGCCTATTGTTATGGAAGCTGGACGGCCTTTCTATTGTACTGCGATACGAAAACGGGCGGCTGCACCAGGCCCTGACCCGTGGCAATGGCCAAATAGGTGAAGATGTAACCCATAACGCACGGGTCTTTGCAAATATCCCCTTAACTGTGCCCTATGGGGGAAGCTTTTCTGTGCGGGGAGAGGCGGTTATTACCTTTGCAGACTTTGAGGCGATTAACGCGGATATTGCAAGGGAGTACGCAATACCTGAACGCCCCAATGATTCTGCAAAAGAATACACATCTGTCCTTCCCGATGATTCTGAGGGCCCCGGCATGGCTGTGGGGGGGCATCCGATTTTATATAAAAACCCCCGCAACCTATGTAGCGGAACAGTGCGCCAGCTTAACAGCGAGGTGGCCTCCAAGCGGCGGGTGTTTTTTTATGCATTTGGTGTTGTGCCAGGTGACAGCTTGCCCGTGGGTGAAAATATCAACAATAGTGTGTTTGCCGACGGAAGTGCTGACAGCCGCAATGCTCTGCAACGGACTCTCAAATCCACACAGTTTGAATGGCTGTCTGCCCAGGGATTTGACACAGTGACCCATAAGCATGTCACTGCCCAAACCGTGGCCCAAGCCGTGGAGGAGTTTAAAGCCCAAATCCCTATCCAGCCCGTAGCAACCGATGGTCTTGTTCTGACCTTTGACGATATAGAATATAGTGAGTCCCTTGGGGCCACATCCAAGTTCCCCAGAGACAGCCTGGCCTTCAAATGGGCAGATGACTTATCCGAGACACACCTGCTATCAGTTGAATGGAACCCATCCCGTACAGGGCTTATTAACCCGGTTGCAATATTTCAGCCTGTGGAGATTGAAGGCTCTGTGGTAAGCCGGGCCAGCCTGCACAATGTAAGTATTTTGCGTGGGCTTGAATTGGGAATAGGGGATAGGATTTCTGTTTACAAGGCCAACATGATAATCCCGCAAGTTGCCGAGAATTTTACACGAAGCAATACGGTGGAAGTGCCGGCCCAGTGCCCGGTGTGCGGTAGCGATACGGAAATAACATCCCAACGGCATTCACCCAAAACCGGGGACAATGATGGCGAGCCAGTCGTAATCGGTGATGCCCCAGAGCCGCTTGCACAAATATTAATTGATACATCACAAAACAGCGATGAACAGCTATCCATTAATATGTTGTCCAACAACGATGAGCAGATGTCCACCAGTGTATCCTATGACGAGGAATCGCAAGATTCCGGTGCAACCGCCTCCGACAGTGAAGTACTAATCTGCACCAATCCAGGCTGCGGTGCAAAACAAATGCAGTCGTTGGTGCATTTTGTAAGCCGGGATGGCCTAAACATCGAAGGCCTGTCTGAGCAAACCCTAGAAAAGCTGTCGGCGAGGGGCCTTATTTCCAACTATGCAGACATATTCAAACTAAGCCGCCACGAGGAAGCCATAATATCCATGGAGGGCTTTGGCCGCCGTTCATATGAAAAACTGCTGGCAGCTGTGGAGAAAGCCAAGGACATTGCTTTGCCCAATTTCATATACGCCCTAGGTGTACGCCATGTTGGCCTTGCAAATGCCAAGCTGCTATGTGCCCACTATAATCATGATTTTGCGCAAATAGCCGCCGCCTGCCAAAGCCCGGACTATCAAGAAAACTTAGCCGAAATAAAAGGCTTTGGCGAAGCCATTGCGCACAGCCTGCATTTATATTTTAGTCAGGAAACCAATGTAGACATTGCGGAGGAAACCCTATCCCACCTGCGCATAAAGGCTGCACCAGCAACAGAGGGCAGCCAACCCCTAGCGGGGCTGATATTTGTAATCACAGGAGATGTAGAAAAATATCCAAACCGTAAGGCCCTCCAAAGCCATATAGAAGGCCTGGGAGGCAAGGTAACAAGCAGCGTAACGGCAAAAACTTCATATCTTATAAATAATGATGCCACATCTACATCCTCCAAGAACAAAAAAGCCGCCCAGCTAGGTGTGCCTGTTATTACGGAGGAAGGGTTTGAGGGGCTGCTGGCCTAAACTTAAGCCCAGCCAAAACCGACACAACGCGCATACCATCGGAAGTTTACGCAGAAGATGGTATGCGCGTTTTATGTTCCTCGTTTATAAGTGGGGCCGTCCAAGGGTATAATAGGCTCACCCAAAGAAAACAGGTGATACCATGATTATTGTGCGAGATATTGCTTTGCTACTTATAGGCTTTGCCGTACTGGTGCAAAGCGCCAAGCTTTTTGTAAATGCCAGTGTAGACATAGCCAAGCGTCTAAGAATCCCCAACATGGTAATAGGCTTGACAATAGTGGCCATGGGAACCAGCGCGCCCGAGGCCATAATAAGCGTATCCGCAGCCATAAGTGGCAGCAGCGACCTTGCCATTGCCAATGTTATAGGCTCAAATATTTTTAACCTGCTGTTTATCGTAGGCTTTTGTGCGCTGTTGCACCCTATATCTGTAAAGCTGAAAGAGATTTCCCGGGACTACTGGGTTTCTGTTGGGGCTACGGCTTTGTTGTTGGCAATGGTTGTGTTCCTTGGTGATGCCATCCCGCGTTGGGGTGGTTTTGTGTTGTTGGCAGGGTTTATGACTTACATGTTTGTGGTAGTGCGCAAGGCAATTAAAGCAAGGGATGAAGGAACTGCATGTGCAGATGCTGATGGTAGTACAAGTGAGCCCAAACCCTTGTGGCGCTGTATTCTTCTGGCAATACTGGGGGCCGCCCTAATAGTAGGCGGCGGCCAGCTAACCGTAACCAGTGCAACCAATCTGGCCCTAGCAATAGGCATGACCCAGCGGGTAGTAGGCTTGACAATAGTGGCAATGGGGACATCCTTGCCAGAGCTTATCACCACCCTAATTGCTTGCCGCAAAGGGGAAGGGGAGTTTGCCATAGGCTTTATTATTGGCTCAGGTATTTTCAATATTATGTTTGTGCTGGGCCTGGCGGGGCTTATTACCCCTTTGGTCATTGGCGGCAATGTGCGGTATGATATGGTTGTGCTTACAGTTGGAACGCTGGCGTTTTTCTTGTTTGCGTACTCTAGCAAGCGGGTAGTAAGGCTTGAAGGGCTTTTTATGGTGCTTATGTATTTGTTTTATATGGTTTGGATTATTGTGATGTGAATCTCATTTCTAAAGGCCCCGCAAGGGCAGGGCGGTAAGCCCTACAACCCAAGCTCCGGCTTGTGTCAAGTAGCCTCAGGCTTGGGAAAATGCCATTTCTTGCGTGTTATCACACGCATAAATGGCGTTTTCCCTTGCGCCTGAGTCTACTTGACGCCTCCGCAACAGGGTTGTAGGGCTTACCGCCCTGCCCTTGCTGCCGCTTCGCCTGGGAAGAGGTAGGTAAAGATTTAGTTTGTTAAGGGCCATGGGCTTATGTTTGAGGCTGGCGGCCTTTGATTTGCTCATGCATTGATTCATGGCATAAACTAACTAAGATTCACACACAAACCGCCAATTTACTGCCTCCAAAAGGTTTGTCGGTATCATCAAAACCGAGGAAAAAACTTTTATCAGTATCATCAAAACCGTGGAATCAGAGCAGGGCAAGGGTTTGACAATATCATCAAAAGTGAGGTTTGATTGACTTGTTACTTTCTTGGCCCCTTAATATAGAGCGGGCACTCCCCAAGGCGGCTTATGTCTTGTCAAAATTATCAATACATGGTTATCAACACATATTATTAGGGCATAGCCGCTACCCATATCGTCTTTTATCATCTCATGACATTGATTCCTCCTCGGCTGTCTCACCCAACTCACTCACATCCGAGACATTACCTTCCTCCAAGCTTAAGACAATAGTACCGCTTACCTTGCAAAGGGATAGGGTATCGCCTATATCCCAGCCTACGGCTTTCCGTAGCTCTTTCGGCAGCAATATCCTGCCTAGGTCATCAATTTTGTGCTTGTACATCTCATTTGCCATACTGTTTCAGCTCCTTGTGCCCTTGTACGGGATAGTAAAGGCCAGCAACAAGAAAAAGCGCGGAGGGAGACGATTTAACATCGTCATGCCTCCGCGCTGTAAA
>Ga0123355_10002770_pt1 | contig 24872 bp, 20 predicted proteins | sample TergutEmb28metaG_3_FD_89872 | JGI IMG/M metagenome (GOLD analysis project Ga0123355, IMG submission 89872) | Embiratermes neotenicus P1 segment gut microbial communities from Petit-Saut dam, French Guiana - Emb289 P1 | ecosystem: Host-associated > Arthropoda: Insects > Digestive system > Gut ...
AACTGAATGGAATAATGAAACAAAACGAAAACTTCCACATCTTAAATACCTACATGTCAATATGCACAATCAGAAACGCCCACAGTAATATGATGAAGTTTATAAGAGGAAAAGGCGATCTTCCAAAGTACTTAGATAAAAAAGGCTATTATCCTTTAATAACTGATCAAATCAGAATAATATCTGATAAAGATAAAAAGTATATAAAACTACCTCTCTCTAATATCGTAAGAACCGGTAAAATCTTTAAGGAAGATTTTCTTGATAAAACAATCAAAGATTATTTAAAGATGAAAAGAATCAGTTCTGTTAAACTAAGATTTCTAAAAGAACTTCATGATAAAGAAATCAGACAGATCAGGATTGTTCCGGAATATAAAGCTAATTACTTTACAGTTAATATCAGTTATATTGATAATACCATATCTGAATACAGAGGTAATAAAACAATGGCAATTGACTTAGGAGTTAATAACTTAGCAGCTATTACCACAAGCGATAATGAATCATTTCTGATTGATGGAAGGAAAGCTAAAAGTATTAACAGGCTTTACAATAAAAAGATGGCTGAATTTAATTCTAAGAAAAAAACTGATACCCCTTTAACAAACAGGCAGATTAAAACCTTAAGAAAAAGAAACTTAAGAATTGAAGATTATTTCAACAAAGCTGCCAGACAGATTATTGATTTAGCGATGAATAAAGAAATTGGTGAAATCATTATCGGCTATAATAAGGGACTTAAAACCAAAGGAATCAAGAATGATGATTTAACTAATAAACAGAAAGCTATCATCAATCAATCATTCGTAGGGTTACCTTTATTTAAGTTTAAGAATAAGCTTATGTCATTAGCTAAAAGGAATAATATTGAAGTTAAGCTTCAAAACGAAGCTTATACATCAAGATGTTCTTTTTATGATAATGAAGAGATAGCTAAATCTGATTACTATCAGGGTAAGAGGAATAATCGGTTATTTCAGACTAAGACAGGAAAGGTAATTAATTCAGATATCAATGCCAGTTTAAACATAATGGCGAAAAGTAAACCCAAAGATGATGAAATGATTCAGAGTCTGAGGCATAGCGGTCTAACAGCACCTATAAGATTACAGGTAACACTGTAATTTCTTATAAAGAAAAGAAGTGCAATGCTTCTTTAAAGTGAATTTATTCGCTTTTGTTCTAATCAAGGGGTTCTAATTTAAATTGAGCGGATCTTCTGCCATATAATGGGCTTTGATAACCTAAAATTTGATTTTCCATAAAAGACATACTAGAACCGCAAATAATCATATAAATGTTTGTTTTCGATAGCTTATGATTAATTAGATGTTGTAAAGTACTTGATATGGCAGGGTAGGATTTAGCAAGATATGGAAATTCATCAATTACAAAAACAAATTGTTCTTCATTAGCAATTTCAACAATTTTAGTAAATATTGCATCAAAATCATTATAAGTGGCACTTACTAGACTATCAGGATTCAAAAACTCATTAAGAGCATTAGAAAAAACACTTAAATTTTTTCGAGCGGTTGATTCAATAGCAGAAAAAAATAAGGTCCGTTTACCCTTACAAAACTCAGAAATAAGTGTGGTTTTCCCAACTCTGCGCCTCCCATAAATAATAACACATTGATGTTCTTTCTTATCAAAAAGTTTGTTTAATTTATAAAGTTTTGTGTTACGACCATAAAACATACACAAACCTCTACTCGTAATATAATATATTATGAGTAGAACATATGAAAGGGATAAAAGCAAGCCAAATTATTGATTATTTATGATTTAATAGATTTGAATAGGCATAAATTTATTTTTTCTTTTGAAAAACTATAAATTATGATAAAATATTTAAGTATTTAATTAACAAGGAGATTATTTATGAATAAGCAGTATAATCATAAAGAAATAGAAAAAAAATGGCAGGATCATTGGCAAAAAAATGATTCTTTTAAAGCTGAAGACTTTAGTAAAAAAACTAAATTCTATGCTTTAATCGAATTTCCTTATCCTTCTGGACATGGTTTGCACTGTGGGCATATTCGTGCTTATTCGTCAATGGACATAATTGCCCGTAAAAGAAGAATGGAAGGCTATAATGTTTTGTTTCCGATTGGTTATGATGCCTTTGGCTTGCCTACGGAAAATTATGCTTTAAAACATAAGATTCATCCTCGTAAAGTTACTGATGATAATATAAAGACTTTTAATGAGCAACTAATTGCATCCGGCTTTTCTTTTGATTTTTCGCGTGTTATTGATACGACTAATCCAGAGTATTATAAATTTACTCAATATATCTTTCTAAAGCTTTATGAAAACAATTTAGCTTATAAGAGTAAAACTTCAGTAAATTTCTGTCCGGAATGTAAAGTTGTTTTAGCTAATGAAGAGTCACAAGGCGGAAAATGTGACCGTTGCGAACATCAGGTTGTTCAAAAAGAGAAGGACGTCTGGTTTTTAAAGATAACCGATTATGCACAGAAATTACTCGATAATTTAATTGAACTTGATTTTCCGGAAAGAATTAAAACTGAACAGGAAAATTGGATTGGTAAAAGTGTTGGTGCCCGAGTAAATTTTCCGCTTTCTACCGGGAAAAATTTAGAGATTTTCACAACTCGTCCAGATACAATTTTCGGCGCAACTTTTATGGTTATTGCACCCGAACACTCGCTTTTAGTGGAAGAAAAGGCACTGATAAAAAATTATCAGGAAATTGCCAAATATGTTGAGCAAACAAAAGATAAAACAGAAATGGAAAGAGTCCATTTTAACAAAGAGAAAAACGGAATTAAAATAGACGGCATTAAAGCCATTAATCCGTTGACAAAAAAAGAAATCGACATTTTTGTGGCTGATTATGTAATGATATCTTATGGCACAGGCGCTGTTATGGCAGTACCGGGACATGATGAAAGAGATTATGAATTCGCTAAAAAATATAAATTGCCAATTAAAGAAGTTATTAAAGGCGGTGATTTATCAAAAGCAGCTTTTACCGATACTGAAAAAGGAATTTTAATTAATTCTGATATCTTAGACGGCTTAGAAGTTTCAAAAGCAATCCCTAAAATTCTTGATTATTTAGAAACAAATAAAATCGGCGCAAAAGAAACTAATTATAAAATGAAGGACTGGGCTTTTAATCGTCAGCGTTACTGGGGCGAACCGATTCCGATTATTTATTGTGAATCATGTAAAGAAGTACCGGTACCTTATAAAGACTTGCCTGTAATGTTGCCGAACATTAAGAATATTGAAGTTACAGATACCGGAGAAAGTCCTTTAGCTAATGTTTCTGAATTTGTCAATACTACTTGCCCTAAATGCGGAAAAAAAGCTAAAAGAGAAACTGATACAATGCCTCAATGGGCAGGATCTAGCTGGTACTTTTTAAGATATGCTGATCCAAATAACGATAAGGTTTTGGCCGACTACGAAAAATTAAAATATTGGATGCAGGTAGACTGGTATAATGGCGGTATGGAGCATGTAACAAGGCATATGATTTATTCCAGATTCTGGAATCAGTTTTTATATGACATCAAACTTGTCCCATTTAGAGAACCTTATAAGAAACGTTCCTTTCAGGGGCTAATACTAGGAAGCGACAACGAAAAGATGAGTAAATCTCGGGGTAATGTCGTTGACCCTATGGAGATTATTAATAGTCTTGGGGCGGATACTTTAAGATTATTTATGATGTTTATGGCAGAATATGACCAACCAGTTGCTTGGAATGACAAAGCAATTCAGGGATGTCGTCGCTTTATTGAAAGATTATGGCGCCTTCAGGAAAACGTTGATTTTTCATTAAGTAAAACAGAGGCAAATGTAGAAATTATTTTGCATAAAACAATTAAAAAGGTTTCAGAAGATATTGAAACAATGAAATTTAATACAGCAATCGCCCAATTAATGATTCTTTTAAATGAAATCGAGAAATCAAGACTTACATTAAATGATTATTTGGCAATTTTAAAACTTGTTAATCCTTTTTGTCCGCATGTCACTGAAGAACTAAATAGTCTTTACGCAAAAAATGAGCTTGTCCATTCAGCATGGCCAATATACGATCCGCAAAAATTATTGACAGATGAATGCTTATATATTGTTCAGATTAATGGGAAATTAAAAGAAAGAATCGGTCTTAAGCGTGATTTATCAGATGATGATGTGGAAAAGTTAGTTCTTTCTGATAACCGGATTATAAAGATTTTAGATAATCAAAAAATTAAAAAAATTATTGTAGTTAAAAATCGTCTTGTAAATATTGTCATATAAGCAAGATTTTTGAAGATTTCACGTCATTTTCACACATGCAATAATGTCTTTTTATATAATTTAACTGAGGTGAGAGATATGCCGCTTATTATGGCAGGAGTAGGGATTTACGTTGCGTTTTTAATATTTTTAATTCCGATCATATTAGGAATTATGATGGCTAAGCGCTACAATTTAATAATGGGATTAGTATCAACAGTCTTTTTTGGATATATTATGGTCTTTGTCATTCGTTTCATTGACGATGCTTTTATTGATTCAATTAATAATTATACAGAAAATGGGTTACATGAAGGAATAACAGCTCTTAGAAATGCTTATATTTATTTTATTGACAGTATCGTTCATGGCTTTGTCGATAACATGAATTTTAATTTTCGATTTTTTTATGATTTTGGACCGCTTATTTTTATTACTCTTATTTTTTTAGTAGTTTTAGTTCCTTCAGGAAGATTGCGAACTGCTAGATTAAGACGGAGAAGAATATAATAAAATATGAAAAAAGTAGAATATATTGAAATTGGCAAAATAGTCAATACTTTTGGACTTCGTGGTGAAGTTAAGATTAAATCTTATACAGACTTTGAGCGCTTTGCAAAAAACAAACGAATTTATGTTTTGTATCAAGATAAATATAATGAAGAGATTATTGCGACTAGTCGCTTGAATAAAGGTATTTATTATGTTAGCTTTAAAAATTATAGTGATATAAATCAGGTAGAAAAATATAAAGGTGCAGTATGCTATATTACTGAACTTGATCAGGAAAAACTTCCTGAGGGTGAATACTACTTTCATCAACTTATTGGTTTGAAAGTTTATAATCGCAAGAATGTTTTAAGAGGAACTGTCAAAAAAGTCGTTGAATACCCATTAAGCGCTTATTTGGAAGTTATTATCAGTGATAGTAAAACAAAACTTATCCCTTTTATTAGTCACTTTATCGACAGTGTTGATGAAGAAAAAATTGTTATCAATGAAATAGAGGGGCTTTTATGAAAATTGATGTCCTTACGCTTTTTCCGGAAATGTTTAATGGTTTTTTTGATAATTCAATTATTAAAAGGGGATTGGCGAAAGGAAATATTGAAGTCATGTTTCATAATTTTCGTGATTATTCAACTAATAAACATCATAGGGTTGATGATACTGTTTATGGTGGCGGTGCCGGTTTATTACTTGCGGTAGAGCCAATTTATAATTGTTTAAAAGCAATTAAAACAGAGGAGTCATATACAATATTGTTATCGCCACAAGGAAGGCTTTTAAAGCAAAACACAGCTTATGAATTAATAAAACAAAAACATCTGATTATTATTTGTGGTCATTATGAGGGCTTTGATGAAAGAATCAAAAATTTTATTGACTTAGAAATATCAATTGGTGATTACGTTTTAACAGGAGGCGAGGTGCCGGCTATGGTGCTTTTAGATACAGTAATCAGACTAGCACCTGGGACAATAAAAGAAGATTCACATTTGAAGGATTCGTTTTCTGAGTATTTGTTGGAACATCCGCAATATACAAAACCATATGATTTTATGGGGATGACGGTTCCGGATGTTTTAGTTAATGGTAACCATAAAGAAATTGCGAAATGGCAATATCGTGAACGTTTAAAAAGAACTTTTCAAAACCGTCCTGATTTACTTAACCTTGATGATTTGTCCGCAGTAGATTTAGCGGTTATTAAAGAATTGGAGGAGCATAAATGAAAAAAGCAATAGTTGTTTTATTTTTATTACTAGGCTTAACAGCATGTGGCAATAGAATGGAATATAGTGATTTTTATTCATACACTGATTTGGAAATTATATTTCAGGATATGAGAAGAGAAAATGGTCGCTTTATGCACCGTTATCGTTTCTTAGATGTTAGGTCTCAAGCGGAAAGGCGGATTTCTTGTCCAAGACTTTTTACTTTTCATACTATAGGTTCAATTTTAATTGATATGGATAATATGGGAGTCAGAAATAGAGATTATATTATCTTAATGGGAACAAACAGTGAAGATTTAAGACCGCATGCTATTAGGGATTTATTAGTAGAAAATGGGTTTAGAAATGTAGTAATTTATCTGGGCGGCTTTGAAAACTATCTACTTAATCCAGATGCGCGCATTCAAACTAATTGCTCTACAGATTGCGGATGTTAAAAAAAACTTGACATCGTCAATTGATTATAGTAAAATATTCAAGCATTAAAATTTTGTTCCGCTGGGAAGATTGTCCTATGAACGGCAATAAATAAGGAGAATACTAAAATGTCAGAAGTTCTAAAAGGTCAGGCTCTAATCGAAGCTATAACCAAAGATTACCTGAAAAATGAAAACGAATTTCGTCCTGGTGATACAGTAAAAGTATCTGTTAAAATTAAAGAGGGCGAAAAAGAAAGAATCCAGTTATTCGAAGGTCTTGTGATTAAAAAACAAGGCGGCGGAGTTAGCGAAACTTTCACTGTTCGTAAAATTTCATATGGAATTGGAGTAGAAAGAACCTTTCCGGTTCATGCACCGACAATCGATAAGATTGAAGTTGTCAGAAAAGGAAAAGTCCGTCGTGCGAAATTACATTACATTCGCGGATTATCTGCTAAAGCATCAAGAATTAAAGAAAGAGCATAAAAGAGGACGTAAAGTTCTCTTTTTTTTCGCTAATACTGAGGCAAAACCATAATTTCCTGCATATACTTAAGCGGTGATAGTTTTTGATTTATTATTTTATCGGCATTAAGGGTGCCGGAATGAGCGCGCTGGCTTTAATATTAAATGATTTAGGCGAAAACGTATTAGGAAGTGATGTTGAAGATTATTATTTAACTGAAGAGGCTCTGTTAGAAAATAATATTGAAATTCTCAATTTTAACATAAATAATCTAAAAAAAGATTATACTTATATCATTGGTAATGCTTTTTTAAAGCATTTTGAGACAGTGTTTGTAAAGGAAATGAAATATCGCTATTTCATATATCAGGACTTTATAAATGAATATTTTGATGAAAGTTTTCGAAAGATCGCTGTTTCCGGAACTCATGGTAAAACAACCACAACTAAAATAATTTCCGATATCTTTAAAACTTCCGGTCAGAAAATTAATACTTTAATTGGCGATGGCACAGGTTTTGGGAATAAAGACAATAAAACTTTATTATTTGAAGCTTGCGAATATCGGAAGCATTTTTTAAGTTATTCGCCTGATATTTTAGTTATTACTAACATTGAACTTGATCATGTTGATTACTTTAAAAGTGAAGAAGAAGTTATTCAAACATTTAAAGAATTAACGGAAAAATCAAGACTAGTCATTTATAACGAAGACTGTCCAAACTGCCGAAAACTTGACATTCATGAAAAGATTACTTTCGGCAAAAGCCCAAACAGCAATTGTCAATATCGAATTTTAGACGACACGGAGGGCTTTCATATTAGAATTGATTTTTTAGGAAAAACAACTTTTTTCAAACTACCTTTTTATGGTATTTATATGATTGAAAATTTTTTGGCAGCTTATGTTGTCGCAAGAATTAATGGCGTTGAAACAAAGTTTATTAATGAAATGTTAGATGAATTTCAAATGCCAAAAAGAAGAATGACCGAATATAATCTAACCGAAAACAGGTTGTTAATTGATGATTACGCCCATCATCCGAAAGAAGTTGAGGTTACTTTAAAAGCAATCAGGCGCAAATATCCTGATAAGAAAATTTATACAATATTTCAACCTCATACTTATTCACGCTTCAAGCACTTTCATCAGGAAATTCTAGATTCGTTAGCAATTTCTGATACGTTTTTCATTACAGAACCTTTTTCCTCTGCCCGTAATGATTTTAAGAGCGACAAACTTATTTCTGAAAAGATAAAATTTGCACCTGAAAGAATTTCAGAAATTTTGGAAAAAGATGATTGCATAATTGTTTTTATGGGTGCTGGTGATATAAATAATCTTTTATATGAAACTATGAAAAAATTTTCATGGAAATCTTGAAAACTTTTTCATTGTATGCTATAATGATAGTAAGGATGTGAAAATAAATATGAACAACATTACTATCTACGATGTCGCATCAAGAGCAAAAGTTTCTCTGGCAACAGTTTCCAGAGTTTTGAATAATCCGGAAAAAGTAAAAGAAGATACGCGAATTCGGGTTTTAAATGTAATTGATCAATTAGGATATAGACCAAACGCTATTGCCAGAGGTCTGGCTAGCCGAAAAACCACAACAGTTGGAATTATTGTTTCCGATATGACAAGAGCATCAATTGCCGAAACTTTAGGTGGAATCTGTGATATTGCCAAAAAATATAAATACACAATTAAGTTATTTTCAATTATGCGCGTTGAAGATGTTGAAGATACATTAAAAGATGTTATAGCGGAACAAGTTGATGGTGTTTTATACTTAAATGACGAGTTAGAAGAAGAGAATCTTAAAAAGGTTGTCGAAAACTTAAAGAGTGTAAGAATGCCGATTGTTTTCTGTAATGTAGTCAGTGATTTCTCTAATATTCCAACGGTTGGCATTAATTATGAAGTCGCAGCTTACGAACTTACGAAAAAAATGATTGAAAAAGGTAAAAAAAATATTTACTTTATTTCAACTACAAGAAAATACTCTGTTAATGATAGAAAAGAACAAGGCTATTTAAGAGCAATGAAAGAAGCAAACTTAGAGGCGAAGATTGAAAGAACAACCGGAGACACTGAAATTAACCAGCCGCTTTTCCGCTATATTTTGGATAATAATCCAATTGATGGCGCAATCGCTGCCCGTGATTCAATCGCTGTTTCATTTTTAAATGTTGCGCGTTTTATGGGCAAAAGAATTCCGGAAGATGTTGCGGTAGTTGGTTTTCAAAATACGCGTTATGCAAAACTTTCGCGCCCAATGTTAAGTAGTATTCACTTGCCGGTTTATGATATCGGTGCTGTTTCAATGCGACTTTTAACTAAACTAATGAACGATGAAGAAACGGTAGAATTAAATATTATGTTGCCGCATGCCATCGTAGAAAGAGAAACGTTATAAAATAATGAACCTTTTTGATGATTTACAATACCGCGGTCTTGTTCACTCATTTAGCGATCCGGAATTAATTGAAAAACTTAATATTGGTAAATTGACTTTTTATCTAGGAACCGATCCAACAGGAGAGAGTCTTCATGTCGGTCATTTAGTTGTGTTTTTATTAGCCAAGCGCTTAGAAATGAAGGGACATAAGCCTTTGTTGTTAATTGGCGGTGCGACCGGTTTTATTGGCGATCCGCGCCCTGGAAACGAACGGGAATTCTTGAGCAAAGAAGAGTTAGAACATAACACTAAGTCTCTTTTTAATCAAGTTCAAAATCTATTTAAATGCCAGATGGTCAATAATTATGACTGGACTAAAGATTTGAGTTTTATTGATTTCTTAAGAAAATATGGAAAGCATTTTTCGGTTAATTATCTTTTAGCTAAAGAGAGTGTTGCTAGCCGTCTTCAGACAGGAATTTCTTTTACAGAATTTTCTTATAATTTAATGCAAGCTATGGATTTTCATCACCTTTATTTAACGGAAAACTGCACTTTACAAATTGGTGGTCAGGACCAATGGGGGAATCTTCTTTCAGGGTTAGACTTAATCAGGAGATTGGAAGGTAAAGCAGAATGTTATTGCTTAACTGCGCCACTTCTTACAAAAGCTGATGGCGGAAAGTTTGGGAAATCTGAAGGCGGAGAATCAATCTGGCTTTCAGAAGAAAAAACATCAGTTTACGAATTCTACCAGTATTGGATAAATACTGCCGATAATGACTGCGAATCACGCTTAAAAATTTTTACTTTTTTGGAAAAAACTCAAATAGATGATTTAGCGCAAGCAATTAAATCAGAGCCGGAAAAAAGAGCAGCGCAAAAAATATTAGCTTATGAAGTTACTAAAATCGTACATGGTGAAGTTAAAGCAAATGAAGCAATTATGCTTTCGGAAAAACTTTTTACTGGTGACATAGGTAATCTTACTAAAAAGCAAATTGAGAGTGCTTTTAAAGGAATTGAATCAAGCATACAAGCTGAAATCGCAATTGTTGATGCTTTGATTGTTTTGAAGCTGGCTTCTTCAAAAAGAGAGGCAAGAGAATTTATTCAAAATGGAAGCATATCCGTTAATGGCGCAAAGATCAGCAATGTGGAGTTAATATTAAATAATCATAATGCTTTACATAACAAGTATAATATTATCCGTCGCGGAAAGAAGAAATACGCATATATTATTCACTAAAAGGTCTATAAGACCTTTTTTTTTATATAATTTTGATAGGTGATAATTATTAAAGTAATCAACTATGATAATATCGTGAAAAATTATCAGAAACTTCAAAAAGAAACAGGTAAAAAAATTTATGCAGTTTTAAAGGCCGATGCTTATAATCATGGATTAGAAAAAACCGCAAAAACACTTATTAATTGTGGCTGTAGTGAGTTTTGTGTCTGGACTTTAGAAGAAGCGAAGAATTTAAGAAAACTTGATGATAAAATAAGGATTTTATTATTAGGTGATTTTAATACTGAACAACTCTATGTTTATCAGGAAAAGAAAATTACTATAACTCTGTCTGATATAAATAAACTAAAGCATTTAATAGATATAAATATTGAGTTTCAAATTAAAGTTTCTTCAAAAATGAATCGCTTTGGATTAGAAAATACTGAAATACAAAAAGCACTATCTTTGATTTCTGAATATAATTTAAAACTAACCGGTATTTACTGTCATTTTGCCCATATAAAAAAAGAAGCTGATTACTTATTAGAAGTAACAGCCTTTAAAGAAATTATTGAAAAATATGATTTTAATGATCTTGATATTCATTGCGCTTCAAGTTATGGCGATCATTTTTTAACTTTTGATAGTGCTATCAGAATTGGTATAGCCTTATATACTTATTATCCTGCCATGCAAATATATGGAAAAGTCATTAAAATTAATGAGCTTAAAAAAGGTGAAAGTGTTTCTTATGCTAATGATTACCGATTAGAAAAAAACGGCTTTGTCGCAATTGTTAATTTAGGATATGCAGATGGACTTTTAAAGCATAATAAAGGAAGATTAGTCCAAATTGGCAATAAACTGTTTCCAATTGTTGGTGAAATATGCATGAATGTCTGTTTTATATTAGTTGATGATAAAGTAAAAATCGGCAATCAAGTTGAATTTTTAGGCGAAAATATTACATTAGATTATTTAAGTGAATATCTTAAACAAATTAAACATGAAATATTATTAAGCTATCGCTAATTTATTTTATTTTACGGCCAAGACCAATTTTATCGTAAACTTTTTTAAGTTTGCGTCCCGCAATTATAGAAGCATTATCGCGACCTTTATTTAAGATTTCATCAAGATAAGAAGAATTAATCAACTCATTATAGCGAGCCTGAATCGGTTCAATTTCAGCTGTAATTACTTGCGCAAGCTCTTCTTTTAATTGCGCATAACTTTTATCTTTGAAGTGCTTTTCAACTGATTTTATATCAGTAGCTGTTACAGTTGCATAAATCACAAGCAGGTTGCTGATTCCCGGTTTATTTTCAGGATCAAAGCTAATTATACCGTCAGAGTCAGTGACTGCAGATTTGATTTTATTTCTGATTTGTGCCGGAGTCTCCAACATATTGATATATGATTTTGGATTGTCATCAGATTTACTCATCTTTTTATCAGGATTTGTTAAAGACTTGATGCGGGCACCTAAAGGTTTAATGATAGGCTCTGGTATCTTAAAAACATCGCCAAAACGATTATTAAAACGAATAGCGAGATCGCGTGTTAATTCAAGATGCTGTTTTTGATCGTCACCAACAGGAACAAACTCGGCATCGTAAAGCAATATATCGGCGGCCATTAATGTCGGATAAGTTAAAAGACCAGTAGGAGAAGATTCGCCTTTGGCCTTTTTTTCTTTATATTGTGTCATACGGCTTAATTCACCGATATGAGATACACATTGCATAACATATCCTAATTCAGCATGTTCTTTAACCTCGCTTTGAATAAAAAGATTTGTTTTTTCGCTATCAAGACCACATGCAAGATAAAAAGCTGCCAAAGAGCGAATTTGCTGGCGCAATTTTTCTTTCTCGGGAAACGATACAGTTATCGCATGTAAATCAGCGATAAAAATAAATAACTTTAAATCAGGATTATCTTGAAGCATTTTAAAATTCTTAATCGCTCCCAGATAGTTTCCTAAAGTAATAATGCCTGTTGGCTGAATGCCAGATACTAAATTTTTCATGTTAAAAAGTCCTTTCCAAAATAAAAAAATCGTCCCTAAAATCTAAGGACGATTTAATCGCGGTGCCACCTTAGTTCCCAAAAAATTGGGCCCTCTAAATAAAAATCAACTCCAAGATCCCAATTCAGATTTTTTGCCGGCTTTCACTGTCCCGACTTCGCTAATTAAATCCTACTTAAATCTTATCAACATTGTATTAAGTTTTAAATATTATATGTTGAATTGTTTTTTTTGTCAAGAAATTATTTTTCTTTCAAAAGAATTTCAAGTTCATCAACAAGTGACTTTAAGCGATTTACCACACTTAAGAAGGTTTCTTTATCGGTTAAATCAGCTCCGGCTTTTTTAGTTTGAGTAACCGGATAATCAGAACCACCGGATTTAAGTAATGATAAATAATCTTCAAAAGCATTGGCTTTGTTTTCTTTAATGTTTTGATAAATCTTCAAAGAAGCAGCGAAACTCGTGGCATATTGATAAACATAAAAAGGCGTATAAAAGAAGTGAGGAATATAACACCAAACCAAATGTTTAAGATTTTCCTTACTTAAATCAATACCGTAATATTCTAAATAAAGATCAGTCATTATTTTAGATAATACTTCGGCATTTATCGGAATATCCTGCTCAGTTAATTTATTAGCCTCATATTCATAATTTGCAAATAATGTCTGACGATAAAAAGTCCCAAGAATATTTTCGATCGCTCTTTCCAGAAGGGCGATTTTTTCCTCTTTGCTTGAAGTTTCTTTAATCAACTGATCAAGTAATAAATGCTCATTAAATGTTGAAGCAATTTCCGCAACAAAAATGGTATAAGAAGAATTAAAGAAATCTTGAGTTTCTTCTGAAAATAATGAGTGGGCGGAATGACCGGCCTCATGAGCAATTGTAAAACAGTCATTTAACGTATCAGCGTGATTTAAAAGAATATAAGGATGAAGTCCGTGAAAACTCGCAGAATAAGCGCCTGTTTGTTTACCGTCATGTTCAAAAACATCAACGAAGCCTTCAGCCAGTGCTTGTTTTTGTTTAGATACAAAGTCCTCATTCATGCCTTCAAGCGAGCGGAAGAATAATGCCTTGCCTTCTTCATATGTAAATTTACGATCGATTTTACCCATAGTCAGAAAACGATCATAGGTATGATATTGAGAAAGACCTAAATAGTTCTTTTTTAATTCCTGATATCTTTTTACATCACTATTATTATTTCTGGCCACGTCAACCAGTGTTAAAAAAACAGATGCCGGAATTTGATTACTTTCTAGATATTTTTCTAAAAATGAATCATAGCCCCTTGCTTTTGTATCTGCTTTATTAGCTTTAAGAATTTTCTCATAAATAGCAGCATAAGTATTTTTATTTTTATCATATTTTTCGTATAAAGCTTCAAAGATGATCTTTCTGTCGTTTTCAGTTTTTGAATTTTCAATTAAAGCCGACCAGTTTCCCGGAGTGACAGTCACATTTTCTTTATCAGAAAGAGTAACGACAGGATTGACTGGGTCCATTACGCTAATAGCTGTGTAAAGATTATCACAACTATAAGCAGAAGAAACCGGAGAATAAATCGCAAGCAATCTTTCGGTATTTCCGTCAAAAATGTGTTTCTGATTTTTAAAAAGCTTTTCTAAGGAAAATAAATTATTTTTAATTAGTTTGTATTTTTTGCTGAATTCCTGATATTTTTTCAAAGGCAATTGTAAAAGCTCCGGTTCAACAAAACTTAATATTTCATTTAACTCTTGATAAAGAAACTCACATTCTTTGCGCTTAGTATCAGCCTCTAAATCTTTTAGATTAAGATCGCTCTTTCGATGAACATAAGCAATTACGCGGTAAAGTTTCATTACATAATTTTCGTAATCCTGAAAGTAAGTTTCTAATACGGAGGCCTCAGAAAGCTTGCCTTTAAACTTTTCAAAAAGCGTAATTTCGTTTTTTAATTCTTTAAAAAGTTTGTCAAAGTCTTTTTCATTTTTAAATATATGATTTAAGTCCCATTTCATTATATCTGTCCCCTTTTTAAATATATTAAAGTAATTTAACAGAAATTGCAAGAAATAAATGCTGAAAACACCGATTTTGTTTGATAATTATCTGTATTTGTATTAAAATATTAGTTAGTAAAAGAAATATGGTGATTATATTGGATACATTTAAAAGATTTTTTTTTCATTCGAAACAAAAATATATAATTTTATTTATTATTTGTGTAATTATAAATTTGATTTTAGCATCTTTCAATCTTAATAATTTAAATCTAAGAGTTTTTGAAGATAATTTTTTTGTTACTTCAGTCTTAATGTTTGGTGGCGGTGGTTTTTCTTTTATTAATTATCATGGTGGGTTTCATATGTTTGGCTATACAGGCGATTATATGAAAAACATTTGGGGCAAAGCTAAGTACAATCGCTATGATGAGTATATCGCGGCCAAAAATGAAGAGAACAAAGATAAGAAATATAACTTTGGACCATACCTGTTTTATGGATTTATTTTTCTGATTTTGAGCTTTTTGTTAGGTTTTATCGGTTAAGTTGTGTGATTTTCGTGAAAAATAGAACGAAAGTTGATAGGTAAACGATTTCACGCATAAAAAATACTTGATTTATCGGTCCGACATGTGTATAATATTATATCAACAAGATAACGGATAGCGAAATTATCTTGTAAATGTACGCCTTTTTGGCGCGCAAAAAATAAAAAGGAGAATAAGGAATGAAAAAAGGATATTTAAAAAGTGCTTTAGTCTTATTTTTAAGTGCCGTTGCCGTCATTGCTTTAGTTGGATGTAATAGAGATACAGCTACAACAACTACAACTACAACAGGAACGACAGCAACAACTCCAGAGCTTCCAAATGATGGTCATTACAGATATATCGGTACTGATCAATTGTCTTTGGATCACTCAGGAACTGCGCATTCTTTCGTAACATCTTCATTTGCAGAAAGAAAAGAAATCCTTGCTCAGTTAGAGCGTTGGGCTTTAGAAAATAGCTTATTAGGGATTACTTTATTTGCGAATAATGGTAACTTTCTGATTCACCCAGATGTAACTATGGGTGCACCAGTTGCGGTTCCAGGGTTTGGATTTGGTATTATTTCTGAAGGAAGAATTAATGCTCCATTAATGACTCAAGGTAACCCAGCATGGAGAGAATATTATCACTTATGGATGACAGTGGATCCAAATCACTTTAACGGAATGGCTTCACAAGCGGCTACTGTTGGTGACATTCATGATGATACTCATGGATCTTTCTGGCAAACTAACCTAAATGCAACAAGAGACGGATGGGAATTCTTTGATAATCTTGCGATTGGTTTACCACAACCAACAACTGCAGGTGCAAATTTAGATACTTACTTTGGAACTACTTGGAGAGTTGAAGTAAGAACTGGTGCACAAGTTCAATATAGAACATTATCAACTAATGCTTTATTTGCGCCTTTCAATAATCGTAATGTTGCGCTTGAAGATTATTTAGTACCTTTCCAAGAAATTTGGAATCAGTCAAACGGACTAGTTCGTGCTCAAGATCAATTAACAGGAGCTGGTTTAATTGTTGGTGCTAGAGATTACTTTGATGCAACTGGTGAAGGCTTTTCACAAGCTGCATGGGATAATGTAGGTATTAACGCTGTTGTTGAAGGTGGAAGAAACTTCTTAGAATTTGAATTTACTACGCCTATGAACCAATTCTTTGCGATGTGGAACTTAAACTCTGCTTTATATCAACCACTTCCTAGAGAATTCGTTACAGCAATTGGTGGTATGAATAATTATGCATCTTTTGTTAGTGCAAACAACTGGACTCCAATTGATACTGCACTTTCAGCATCTGGACAATTCGTAGTTGAGCATTGGGATCAAGGACAACAAATCGTTTTTAGAAATAACGATAACTATATCGGTCCTCGTTCTAACAATATTGCTGGATTACACTACAGAGTTCTTCCAGGTCAAGCTACAGACCCGCAAACTGCTTTTAGAGAGTTCCTAGCAGGAAACTTACACCAAGCTGCAATTCCAGCTGCACGTTTAGCTGAATTCAGAAATGACCCAAGAGCAGTAAGATCTGCACCTGGTTCAACAACAAAAATGAACATTAATAGTACAACTCAGGAAAGATGGGAATACTTATTCGGATCAAACGGAGTAGTTATTCAAAATGCGCCTGAAAACTATTGGGATGTAAAACCAATTATGTCAAATCAAAGTTTCTTATGGGGACTTCAGTTTGCGACAAACCGTCAAGCTATTTCAGATGAATTAGGTAGAGATGCATCGTTTAATTTCTTCTCTGAAAACTATCTTTGGGATCCGTTAAATGGTTTATCATGGCCACAAAGTGATTTATATAGAGATTTCGTTGCGGCAAGTTTCTTAGGTGCTGACGGCGTTGATGAATATGGTTTCTCTTTACCTCAAGCAAGAGCTCTATTTTATCATGCGGGTAACCAATTAGTAGCCGCTGGTCACTACAATCCTGGTGATGTTGTTGAAATTGAGATTGCATGGCAAACACAAGGAAATGTAACTGAATTTGCTTCAATTGTTGCAATGTGGGAAACTGCATTCAATACATCGGGAGCACCAATTACTATAAGATTTACTCACTGGGTTGGAGATGTTTGGACAGATGCTTATTTCCAAAAAATGCTTATCGGTCAATTTGACCTTGGTTTTGGAAATATTTCCGGAAATGCTTTAAATCCACTTAACTTCATGGAAACTATCATTGATGATAACCGTTCTGGTTTCGTTATCAACTGGGGTGTTTCAACTCAGGAAGTTTCAGATAGAATTCAATTTCAAGGTCAGTCTTGGTCGTTCAATGCATTATGGATGGCTGCAGAACAAGGAGTATATGTAGTTGATGGAGCAGAAGCACCATTATATGAGGCACTTCTTCGTAGAAATTGGTTTGATGCGGATACGAATGTCAGAACTATTACAATAGATTATGATACGATTAACATGGCTAATGTTAATACTCAACTTGCAAGCATTCGTGTAAGATGGCTAAATAGAGAAACTAATACAATGGAATTCTTTGATGTTGCCCTTAGCGATTTAGTTCGTAATGGTAGTGAAGTTAGTTTTGTATTACCAGCGCATTATAATGAGAGATTTGTTGGAGAAATTGATATTGTAATTAATTTCACTGCAGTTGTCTTTGGTGTTGACACATCATTTGATGCGGTAGTTTTAAGAACTAGAACAACTAGAGAATAAATATAAACTTTAATTAATAGATAAAAATAAGATTAGCTTCACGCTAGTCTTATTTTTAAATATAAAGTTAGCTAATTTAAGATTTAAAGGAGGTTATATTAGTGATAAAATATATATTACAAAGGGTTGCACTGGTTTTTTTAACGCTATTTATTATTTTAACAATTGTCTTTGTGCTTTTAAGAATGTTGCCATTTCCGATGCCTGTAGGTACCCCGGATACACTCTTTGGTTTTTTTAGGCATGAGGTAGTATTAGGGAATGTTATTCAGTTTCATGAAATCCAATTAAATAGAGCTGGTGATCCGATTACCCCGCTTTTTCGATTTGTGGATCATCAGGGCGTACCGTTTTATTTTTATCGGACACCAATTAGTACACAATATTTTTCTTTTCTGAGAAATGTATTTACAAGATGGGACTGGGGGGTTTCAACAAGCATTCATCTTAATGAATCAGCTTTTAGAATTATTAGAAGCAGGTTGCCTGTTACAATTAGAATTAATGCTATTTCTTTTGTACTAGCTGTTCCTTTTGGTTTATTTTTAGGGGTTGTTGCGGCCTTAAAGAAAAATAAGAAAACAGACCATTTTATTTCTACAATGTCGGCTGTCCTAATTGCTGTTCCGGGATTTATTTTAATGATTATGTTATTATTAATTTTCGCTTATGGCTGGAGGATTTTTCCGACCCAATTTCCGGTTCCGACGGATCCTTTAAGCAGAAGGTTGTTAGGGTATGTTTTACCAGTTTTTGCGGCCTCGCTTGGAACTATTGCCGCGTATTCACGATTTACAAGAGCTGAACTTTGTGAAGTTATTGCCAGTGATTATTTGTTACTGGCTAGAACAAAAGGGTTGACTAAGAGACAAGCAATTATTAGACACGCTTTTAAAAGTGCTTTTGTGCCAATTCTTCCGGTAATTCTTGGCGGTGTTATTTCTATGATTGGTGGAAATATGATTATAGAATTAATTTATGGAATACACGGTGTTGGTTCACTATTCATTGATGCTTTTAATTTTCAGGATTTTAATGTTCTACTGGTAACAATGGCATTTTTTACCTTTATAGGTTTAATGGCAGGAATATTAACAGATATATCTTATGGCTTTATAGATCCAAGAGTTAGAATGGGAGGTGCCAAGAGATAATGAAAACAAATAAAATTAAAGATGCAAATGGTAATGATATCGAAATAAATAAAGATAGTTTTAATCTTTGTCATGATGATAAACCGATATTAGATCGTAAACTTGATCGAAAACCGACAACTTTTACTAAAGATGCTTTTCGTAGATTTTGCAAAAATCAAGCATCTCTAGTAGCATTTTTCATTTTAGCTTTTTTAATCCTGAGTGCTTTTTTCATTCCGATTATTTCTAACAAAAATGTTACGGAGGGCGTTAGAACGTCTGAAAGACTACTGCCTCCTAAACTTTTTAATACGGGATTTGGCTTTTGGGATGGTACGGTAAGAGAGCGTAACATTTCAGTAAATCCGGAAACGGGATTTCCTGATCACAGAACCCATAATCAAAGAGGGATTGACATGGATACTTATGTGGTATCTAAAGTAGGCGATCACTTTATTAATGTAGTGCATGATTTTGGTTTTGGCGGTTACTATCTTTTTGGGGCAAACGCAGTTAATAATCCGGCAGATGCTCCAATTACAACTTTACATAATTTTCATCGTTTTAATTTCTCTAGAAGTGATAATTTAGTAATTAGAGGTTCCTTAACTGATTTAGGAATACATAATGGTCGTCAGCTTGCGGAGTATCGCTTTTTCCTTGAGCATCAGGTTAGTGGAGATTTTCAAAGAGTTGTACTTACTGACTGGAGCAGAGATATCGGGCCATTTGAATTATTTCTTAATAATGAAATGCCAGGGGAACTTGTGAATGTACTAGGTGCACGGGTTGGTTTTGAAATAAGAAGAACAAATTATAATTCTTATATAGCTATCGAAGAACTAATTATGAGTTCTGATAATTCTTTTCTTGAACAAACGCTTGAGGCTAATTCAATGACCGATGCGAGCGCTAAATTGAGAAAGGCTAGAGCATCTACGCCTCCTCCAGGCCATTGGCAATCACTTAATTCATTTATTGATATCTATCGCGCTAATATTCTAATGGCTTCCTTTACTTATAATCCATATATAACGGTTTTTGGTCGCCAAAATAACACACAATATATTAGTCGCCCACAAATGCAGCATTACATCGATTTAGGCTGGGCAAAGTTTAATTTTGACGCTCCGGCAGCGACAGCTCACGAAACATTTGTGCGGTTAGATGATCGGTGTTCAATATATAAAGTAAATAGTGTCAGAATACTTAGACCACCAGTATTGCCGGGGCAGCCAGTTCTGCCAGAAGTCCATACTTTTGATGTAGAACTTGATATGTATCGATTTTTAGGATATACTTCAATTCCAAGATTTATTTTTGGGACTAACGACCATGGATTAGATATGTTAACTCTTATAGCAGTTGGTTTAAGAACCTCATTAATTATTGCTTTTGCGGTATTTATAATCTGTTTTGCTTTCGGTATCGTTTGGGGTTCAATCAGTGGTTACTTTGGGGGCAAAGTTGACTTATTTATGGAACGAATTATGGATATTTTAGGTGCTGTACCTGGCATTTTGATATTGTCCTTAGTCTTTTTACATTTTGGTAGGAATTTTGGCACCTTTGTCTTTGCCTTAGTAATAACCGGCTGGATGGGCGTTGCGGCGCGAACTAGAGTTCAATTCTATATTTTTAGAGACCGTGAATTCGTACTTGCCAGTCGTACATTAGGCGCTTCTGACAAAAGATTAATTTTCCGACATATTTTACCAAACGCGATGGGAACAATTATTACTACTAGTGTTCTTATGGTAGCCGGCGTTATGTTAGCCGAAGCAACACTTGCCTTTATTGGGGTTGGCTTACAGTCAGGAAATTCATTCGGAGTTATTATGGCCCATAATCAGCGTTTTATTGATACTGAACAGCACTTAGTTTTCTTACCAGTTGCGATTTATGCACTATTTATGATTTCTCTGAATCTTTTTGGGAACGGATTGCGCGATGCGGTTAATAGTTCTCTGAAAGGGGCTGAATAATATGGCTAAAAAAGTATTGGAAGTAAAAGATTTAAGAATTTCTTTTAAAACTGATAATGGTTTAGTTAGAGCTGTTCGTAATGTTTCTTTTGATTTAGAAGAAGGGGAGACATTATGTGTAGTTGGTGAATCAGGTTCAGGAAAATCAGTTACTTCAAAAGCTATTATGGGTATTTTAGCTAATAATGCGATTGTTGAAGATGGAAGCATTATTTATGAAGGTGAAAATCTGCTAGAGGTTTCTGAAGAAGAATTTCATCGTATCAGAGGTAAGAAGATAGGAATGATTTTCCAAGATCCGTTATCTAGTTTAAATCCAATTGTTAAAATTGGTAAGCAAATTACCGAGGCCACTTTAGTTAATTCTTGTAAAATTAAAAAATTATTTCAAGATAAAATTGTTGTACAATTAGTAGCTTATCGTAATTTTGTCTCTCAAAATAATATTGCCCAGATTAAAGCTTTAGCTAAACATGAAGAAAAAGTATCTAAGGCTAAAAAAAGACTTAAAGCTGAGAAAGACACGCTTAGTTTAGAAGAAGTTTCTGTGATTAAACAAAGCATTAATGATTCAAAAATCAAGTATCAGGCAACTAGAATCAAACTAAAAGCGGAACTTAAAGAAAAACTTCCGGCTTTGAAGTCAGCTCTTGCTAAACGTAAAAAAGAAGCGAAAGCAGAAGTTAAAGTCTATAAACAAACCTTAAAGGCGGAATATTTGGCGAAAGCATCAGCTTTAAAAGCTTCTAGAGTTAACGCAAAGGATTCAGAAGTTGAAAGAATCGATCAGGAATTAGCTTTAATAAAAAAGGAATATAATGATAGTCTTTATGTTTCAAAAGCAGAAGCTAAGCGCAGAGCGATTGAAATAATGACTGAGGTTGGTATTCCGATGCCGGAAAGAAGATACAAGCAGTATCCGTTTGAATTTTCCGGTGGTATGCGTCAGCGTATTGTTATTGCGATTGCTTTAACAGCTGATCCGGATATCTTAATTTGTGATGAGCCAACTACGGCTTTAGATGTAACTATTCAAGCACAAATTCTTGATTTGATTAACAAATTGAAAAGAGAAAGAAAACTTTCTTGTATCTTTATTACACATGACTTAGGTGTAGTTGCTAATATGGCTGATAGAGTTGCGGTTATGTATGCCGGAAAAATTGTTGAGTATGGTTCAGTAAACGATATTTTCTATAATCCAAAACATCCGTATACTTGGGCATTACTTTCATCAATTCCTGATATTGACTCAAAAGAGCGTTTAGAAGCAATTCCTGGTACTCCACCGGATATGATTTATCCGCCTGCAGGTGATGCTTTCGCTTTGCGAAGTAAATATGCTATGGAAATTGATTTTACTCATGAACCACCGTTTTTTAAAGTCAATGATAATCATTATGCAGCAACCTGGCTCTTGCATCCTGATGCACCAAAGGTAGAGATGCCTAAGATTGTTGCGGAAAGAATTGAAAGAACTAAAGGAGGAAGTCGAAAATGAGTAATGCAAAGAAAGCTCGTGATTTCCAATTTGAGGAAGAGGCAAAAAGTCGTTTGGCTGCTGATCAGGCAGGTCAGACTTTCGCTGATGATTATGAAAATCCGGCTTATAAAGTAAATTCCAATGTGAAAAATAAACAAGAATTATTGGATCAGAATATCATTCTTTCAGTACGTAATTTGAAGCAACATTTTAAACTTGGAAGAGGCCTGAGAAAAATCAGATTAAAAGCAGTCAGTAATATCTCATTTGATGTTAAGGACGGCGAGTGCTTTGGAATAGTTGGTGAATCCGGTTGTGGTAAAACAACTACTGGGCGTTCGATTATTCGCCTTTATAATATTACTTCAGGTTCTATTTACTATAAAGGCTATAGAATTAGCGCCGGTAGTCGTTGGAATCAAAAAGAAATCAAATTTACGAACATTCGCTTAAAACAGAAAACAGCCGAACTTAATCAAAAGATGAATGATGAAATCGCCCTTGCGACTAAAGAGGCAGCGGATAATCAGAAAGCTATTGATGAAATTAAAAGTCGCTATAAGGCAGAAATTTCCACTCTGCAAAAGCAAAGTCAAGAAATAGTATCTGAACAAAAGAAGAAAATCGATCAGATTAAATATGATCATAAGCATGTAAATCGTAAACTTATGAATGAGATTCAGATGATTTTCCAAGATCCTATTGATTCACTTGACCCAAGAATGACGGTTTCGGATATTATTCAGGAAGGCTTAATTATCCAAGGAAAACGAAATAAAGCGGAGAATCACCGTAAAGTTGTTGAAATGCTTAATAAGGTTGGACTTGTTGAAGATCATGCTTCGCGTTATCCGCATGAATTTTCCGGTGGTCAGAGACAAAGAATCGGTATTGCCAGAGCTCTAATTATGAATCCAAAGCTACTGATTTGTGATGAGCCTATCAGTGCGCTAGACGTTTCAATCAGAGCACAGGTTATTAATCTTTTGAATGACCTTAAAGAAGAATTTGGTTTAACTATCCTGTTTATTGCTCATGATTTAAGTGTTGTCAAATATTTCTGTGATCGTATTGCGGTTATGTATTTTGGTAAAATTGTCGAATTAACAACAAGTGATGCGCTATTTAAAAATCCGCTTCATCCATATACAAAATCATTATTATCAGCGATTCCAAAACCGGATCCGTTATCGGAAAAAGCCAGAATCCGTAAACCATATAATCCAGCTATGCATGATTATAGTATTGATACTCCACAATTAAGAGAAATTGTTGAGGGTCATTTTGTTTACTGTAATGAAAAAGAATTTGCGGAATATAAGAAAGATTACAAGGCATAATCAAATATCATGATTAAAGTTTTTGTGACGCCGAGTTGTTCTTCGAGTATAAAAGCGAAAAAATGGTTTAAGCTTCATCATATACCTTTTCAGGAAGTCAATCTTTTAACTCGTCAATTATCGATTTCAGAGATAAAAGAAATCCTTCAATATACTGAAAATGGTTTTGAAGATATCATATCAAAAAAGAGCGATTATTTCCGTAATAATCCTCTTGATTTTGAAACCATCTCTTTCAATGATTTGTCAGAAATAATTATTAATAATCCTCGAATTCTTAAAAGACCTTTGATTTTAGGACCTAATTCGCTTCAAATTGGCTTTAACGACGAAGATATTAGAGAATTTATTCCAAAGGAATTAAGGGAAAGAATTATTTGTGAGGATTGTGATGTATTTAATAATCATTGTGATTATCTTAATCTTTTAAAGAATTATTTTGATGAAATAAAAGAAGAATTAAAAAAAGAACAAGCATAATGCTTAAATAGATTGTCACTCTTAATGAGTGGCAATTTTTTTATGCTTTTGAATACCACCGACTGGCTGATTGTATGATTTTGTCGCTCATTTGACAAATTATTTATGCAGTAGAATCTCGCAAAATTAAATAAAAATTTTTAAAAGTAAAAGATAACTATTTTGACAAAAAACGGAGTAGTGTTTACTTTAGTACTTTAAAATAATGCTAGCACTTAAGGCTATTTTATAATATAATATTAAGTAAAGGCAATTTGAATATTGGGAGTAACCAAGGTGGATATAAATAATAATAAAATAAGAATGAATAAGATTATGTCTTTTACTGTGAAAAAAGTTGTTACTGTGGTGGGAATTGTTGTAATACTGTTTTTGATTTTAGGGCTTAGCGGATGCAGAGAAAATAGAAGTTTTTCTTTTGTTAGAGTAGGCGATTTTTATGCTGTTACTGGTGGCATGCCAGATAGCGAAGGTCATTTAGCAATACCTGCAAGACATAGAGGGTTGGACGTAATTATGATAAATTACAGTGCTTTTAAAGGCAACGAAGATATAAAAAGTGCTTTTATCCCTAACACCATTGAAACTATTCACTCATGGGCATTTAAAGATACTATTAACATGAGAAATA
>Ga0123355_10002771_pt1 | contig 24862 bp, 17 predicted proteins | sample TergutEmb28metaG_3_FD_89872 | JGI IMG/M metagenome (GOLD analysis project Ga0123355, IMG submission 89872) | Embiratermes neotenicus P1 segment gut microbial communities from Petit-Saut dam, French Guiana - Emb289 P1 | ecosystem: Host-associated > Arthropoda: Insects > Digestive system > Gut ...
CTAATCGCACTGTTGTATGTTCCTAAAATATTTATTTACACATTAACACTTTAAAAACATATCACTTTATAAAATTTCGTCATTTACTCCTACATGTTTCAGTCCTATTGGACCATCTTCAGGCGGCACTAGACACGTCAACAAGAAACGTAGGCATAACCTAACACACTCATATGCATGCTGGCACAACACCATAAGATTAGCAACTTCAAAACAAGGCACATTGTACCCCCTGAAGATGGTCCAGTAGGACTGAAACATGTAGGAGTAAATGACAAAATTTTATAAAGTGATATGTTTTTAAAGTGTTAATGTGTAAATAAATATTTTAGGAACATGCAACAGTGCGATTAGTTGGTTAATATAACAAAGACAGAAAGCATTAAGTTATTTCTAGTACAAAACAGTAAATGCTACACCTCAGTCACACCAAGACTGCTTCGTGTAAACAAACTCTTCCATGGCAGTGCCAATTCACACACACACACACACACACAAGAAAATACTGTGGATGATCAAAACACACTAACATTTCTTAAATTTACAATAAACATGCAACAATAATGGCAAAAATGGGGGGGGGGGAAGAGCACAAAAGCATGTGACTGGATCCACAATTGGCACAGATGTCTTTAGCAGTTTTCATTAACCTTTTGACGCCTAACGATGACTATAGTGGTCGTACCACACCGCTAACCTCTAAACGTTGCATTTTATTTATTTATTCAACAAATATAGGTACTGAATATTTTAAACATGGTATATACTGTCCGTTTTTTCCTCTTCAAAATGCAGTTTGTTTCATAAATCTAACCTATTTGGTTCCTGTATTATTCACATTTTATGTACAGAGTGTGCTAAAATTAAAAAAATAATTTCGGCGCCAAAAGGCTAAATAGTGCCAAAGCATAGGGGGGTGCCAGATCATGTAATTCCAGATTAGGGAGGTGCAACCTGGATTATCTTGGTAAATTGACTGGGAACAAAAGAAAAGAAAAATTTTACAATGTCACTCGACATTTAAGGGTGCTATAGATGCCAGAACAGATTCTCTAGTCACAGGCAACATGAAAACTGAAACTGGGAACACATCAGCAATCTGGGTTTCACATTGTATTTGCTTAATAAAGAGCATGCATCACAATGTACAATACTGCAAAGTGGTTGGCTGACTGGTGCAGGAAGGGGTACTGCAGGATATAGCATAAAAGTGTTAACATTTTGGAAAATGGCCCAGTCCACATCACTGAGGTTTGGGGTAATAAGAAATGTCAGATCAAACCAGATCATGATTAAACTCTTTGCAGTATCACATTTCTTGCAATATGCTCTTTATTGAAACACACGCAGCACGGCCTGTGACTTCAAATTGTAACTTCCTGACATGACGAGTCAGTAACGTCATAACAACATAGGTCTGATTCATGCTACAAGGCTACAGGACTTTGAAATGTGAATGAACAAGAACAGGTGGGGATGAAAGCACACATAAATTAGTGAAAAAGATGGTTCTGTTTACTTCACACAATGTTATAGTGTTACAATGTGCTTACAATAAGTGTTCAAAATGGCTGCCTTTGCCCTGGATATACAGCCTGGCCCATTTTAGCAGGCCTACAGAAATGGGCACATGTCTCTTCATTTTGGTAGCACATCTGACTGTGTATGGAAAGGCTCTTCTAGAAGTGCTGGCAGTGAATGTACCAAAATATGAGTGTAAATTTCTCCTGTCAGCCACGGAATACATTGGCCATGCATCCTACTGAAGGTTACTGGCAAGTGCCAATATAAAGCTAAAAGTTTAAAGTTCAAAGTCCTGTAGCTTTGAAATGACTGCTAACTGGGTCCATGTTGATATATTTTTGACTTGGTATAAGGTCAGGTATCTAAGCTTGAAGACATGACAGAACATTACCAGACACTATACATGTGTGTAATACATTCACTGACTTTTCATAGAAGCATTTCCATTAAAAAAACCCACTAGTCCTTCCTGGCTCAGCCCGACGTCCTACAACTACTGCTTCATTTACAAAATAACACTTAATGACTCTTCATCACTTACGATTCAGAACTCTATCAGTTTTTGCCCAAGACAACATTTTTGTTCTGTTTTTAGTTGTTATCACAAACTTACGTGTTTCGACCTGGAAATCTCGGAACGAGTCGAACACAGAATGGACCGCTCTCTTGGATCTGCTAGGGTAGCTGTGAAAGAATGGGGTCTCAACAAGAACTTCCCGCTGGGGTAGAATTGGATCCCGAACCTGACTAGAGGAAGATGCTCCATCCTGGTCCTCCAGGAACATGTTGATGGCCATTTCAACATTCCCATGGCAGGCTTCCAGCATCTGCTTTGCAGTTTCTTTTGATGCTCCTACAAAATAGTTGTCGTCAATAAAGCAGCCCCCCAGTGAGAGTGACAGAGAGAACAGCAGGAGGTTCAGGACAGAACTTACAAAGTACATATTTATATTGCAGATTTCCAGTCCCATAAACTCAAATTTATTGCTCATGCTGATTTACGTAAAGTGAGTTTATAACCAAACAGTAAAATACAATTAGCTCGAACGACAGTGTGCTGGACTCGCGCACTGATGGTCACAGTATGGAATTCTAGAACAGTCAACTTCTTTTATTGCTTGTAATTGTAAATATCTTATGGGTCATCATCATCTTAACATTAGGAATAATCTGTCACTTAAGTACACATCATGTCTACATTAAACATGCTGCACATAACCTCAAAGTTTTGCACTACTGCCATGGTTGTTAAATGTCAATTTATAAACATGATGAAGGGCTCACTGTCAGTCTGGCCTACACCACAGATCCACAGTATGCTGAATTAATGTGTTTTTCATTTGGAAATTCCAATCTTCTGGGATACAACACCATGTACATTAGTATACAGGTACAAATATTGTATGGAAGATGGCTGCCTTGATCTTCAGGGTAGTCTTGGACTAATTGCAATGACTTATTAGTTATCACCAACAAATTCAAAACTAAATACAGATTTTGCAAAGCTACCATGCTGTTGTTTTAGAGCACAAAGAATATTAACTTCATAAATTGTCTACTGATTACAATGTCACTTATGGACAATAAAGCTACTGGAACTAATGTGAGTCCTTAGAGCTTGGTGTGTCCACCGCGTCATTACTAACTTGAGGCAAGTTAAAAGCACTGGGTAGGGGTGGCCTCTACTGGCACAACATTTACAAAATATATCTCAAAAAAATGGGAAACACCCAACTGCCACAAGAGTCAAACTCTCCGCCACTGTAAAAACCTCAAATACTGCATTATGCAAATATGTCAACTGGCTGAAAATTTGAAATGGATCAACAGACAGCAGATCATGCTGACATACTCCTAGCAATCCCTAAAGAATATATATGTCCTACTGACAGATGGAGGATACCTGCAGATACACATGAATTTTCATGGACTGTGGACAAATGGATATTAGATGACAATAAATGCTGGAAAATCCCCTCTCTGACAGCTGACATATGAAGAAAGAACTCTTCATTCTGCCTCTCAGTTTATGTAACAATGGTATGTTAACTATATAACATAACATCAAATCAATAACTCAACAGGATGGACTCAGGAAAGCCACAAACCACCTCATTAAGAGTACTCCACCTCTAGATTGATACCCAGTGATGTGTGTCATAGCCATCTCAACCTCAAAGGCACTGGGCTCAGGCACTAGTCGCTCTGCTGTATGTATTTCTGTCTGACTAACATCATTCAAAAACTGACAGCAATGGTTTGTCCACCTTATAATACTTATATATGCTAAACATAAGTGCTCTTGCTCAGACAGCACTAGTTACAACAGCATTACAAGTTGCATCATGCCAAACAAGATGTTCTTTCTTTGGATTTGAAAGCACAATGTCACATTAAATACAAAGAGATGAGAGCTAAAATTTGCATTTTTACTTATGTCAACAGTTTACCAGTGCACCAAATTTCACTGAAATCCTAAAGAACCAGGCTAAAAAATAGACTTCTTTTTGTTGATTTGCCATGCAACAGCTCAACAAAACATATATAATTCAAACAATGCAGCATCAACTTAGACTAAACTGAACTAACCTAATTTAATGAAACTAAAACAGAATTTTATACAATACAGAGATGATGCATATTTTCATCTGAGTAAGTATAAGCATTATTTACAGTATTACTTAGCATTACTGCATATTTAAATTACCTAATCTATCTTAGTATGGAAATTCAGTACAAACCACTGTGATTTACCTAATGGAAATGGTTACCATATTAATACAAAGCAATGAATGTAACCTAGCCACGATGCAATGCGATACCTGAATGGCCCCTCTTCCCTTCTGCTCCCAAATGCTTTCTTGTTAGCACGTTTTTGTAGACACAAATGGTGGGAAAGAAATGATACAGTAGGACACGACAGAAGCTGATACAGGAGCAAGAGGGGACTAGACAAAGACTGCTGTGAAAGCCTGCCTATTTTTTGTCATATTAAAAAACTGCTTTGTTCTTCTGTCTCGAAGAACAATGCAGTCTGTGTGAAATCAACATCAAACCAAAACGTTTCCTGAGGGAACAACGTGGTACATTGGCGATGCTGCACTCATTCTGAAAATATTATACCTGCATTTGGCTCCTATAACAAGATGACATCATGGTTAAATTAAACAGTAATCTTTACATTGTACACTGAAATACAGTGTGGAAAAACCCCATACCCAAACTTAGTGAGGTGATAAGAGTGACCAAAACAGAGAGTTACTGTCAAGGGACTACATGTCGGAGATGCATTCTTTTGACGTTACAGACCATCAAATTGGGTTTAACTGAGGTTGGAAATTGAGCAAAACCACTGCAGTATTCTCAAAAAAAAGTTGTATTTCATACCAATTTAGAGCAGATGTTCAAATGTACAGTTATGAACCTTGATACACAGCCAACAAAAATGCAGCAGAGACTGACGTATGCGTAGTACACAAGTCAACTCTTTCTCATACCTGTTGTGGCATGCTTGGAAAGTCATTTATTTCAAAGAACAAGCTCAGAACCTCACAAGTGTGTGTACTGTAGTCAAATAGACATTAACATGGAGTGTTTCGCCTGGGTAAAACTCTCCAACATTCACTTGGTGTACAGTGCGGTGAATGGCAACAGCAGGGAAATGCAGATTTATCATGAGCATTTTCCAAATATAGTGTGTTCAGATTATTGTATGTTCGCTTCTGTCAACCATCACCTATGGGAAACTGGTACATCTGCAGTGAACAGGCATGGCACAGGGCGAAGACGATCAGTTCACATGCCAAAATTTGATAAGTATGTTTTAGAGTGTTGTAGAATCCCTCCACAGCACCTGTATGGTTGGTCACACGATGTGGATCGTTGTCTTGTGTGGAATGTTCTATGTGAGCAGGAGCTACATCATTTCCATTGGCAGAAGATGCAGGCTCTACTAGGCCCCAACGATTACCTTCATCAAGACCAACTTGTTCGTTGGTTTGTGCACCGGTGTATATAGAAGCCTGACTTTTTTGCAATGGCGTTGTTCACAGATGAGACCTGCTTCCCGAGAAAGGGGATTTTCAACAGCCACAACAGCCATTTTGTGCAGAGGCAAACTGTCATGCAGTATCTGTTCACTGCCACCAACAATTTGTGGTCAACCTCTGAGTGGGCGCTGTTAATGTATTGACTGGGCCTTACTTGTTACCCTGACGGATCAGTGCACAGATTTACCATGTGTTTCTGGAGGAAAAGCTAACAGAAATGCTGGAGGAAATCCTGTTGTCAGTCAGGAAAAACATATGGTTCCAGCATGACGGGGCTGCCGCTCACTTTGCAAGTGAGGTCTGAGAACATCCCACCACCACTTACGATTGCTGGATAGGACAGGATAAGCCAATGGTTTGGCCTCCCAGGTCACCTGACCTCACACCAATGGCCTTCTTCATATGGGGCCACATTAAAACCTGATTTACACATCGCCAGTTGATTTTAAGAGGATCTTATTGCCCGTATTGTTGAGGCAGCAACAACTATCAGGCAACAACATGGCATTTATGAATGCATGTTAGTCTCTGCTGCGTCGTTGTCGGCTGTGAATCGATGTTGGTGGCCTACGTTTGAACATCTGCTCTAAATTGGTAAGAAATACAACTTTTTTTTCTGAATATTTCAGTGGATTTGCTTAATTACCAACATTAGTCAGACCAAATTTGACGGTCCGAAGCGCTGCCAGGACGCAACTACGGCATATAGTTCCTTGACAATAAATTTTTGTTTGCCCCCCCCGTCACCACGCGAAGTTTGGGCATGGAATTTTTCCGCACCTGTATACAGACCACGCATTAACATCACACAAATATAAATACCACCCCAATTAAATAATAAATTTTGGTGCAAAAAATTTGAACTCATCCCATATTCGTTACGGTAAAAAAATTGAGAACCTCGTTCTTATGCTTGTTTATAAAGACATAAGTTGTTTGACACTACAAGAAATTAAAAAAAAAGCAGCCGATACAATTCCTGTTGTTTCTTCAGCGCGAAATATAACAGTAACAAAAGTTTTTACCTGTTACTGTACAAAACTGTTCAACTGCAGTCTTTGATGGCTTCCCACTTTTGGCATTTGAAGCCATTCCAGTAAATGAAGGATATATTTGATATATACGAAATGTCTCGTTGCCATAGGCTTAAAATCAACACATTTGGTCCACCATGACACAAACTTCTTTACCCATCACAGATGATACTTACCATGGATTACATATATACCACGGGTTAAAACGGGACGGAAGTTGAACTGAACACACCATTCTCACGTTGGCAAAGAAATCTCAGTGTGCGTGCGCGCAAAACACCTGATAGAAGAGCCCACAGATCATTCGTTTGGCCCCATGAACAGGTTCATGAAAATAGTACACTGCCGGCGGTTTGGTGTTTTGATGACCATCCACTACCTTTATCGTCGTGGTTGCTAATCGGGCTATAACTCCACGTCATCTCTGTACCTGCTTAGGCTTGTCATGTAGTGACATGTTCACAGTACTTCAGACTGTTGGTTATTTTTTACACTGGACAGAATTTTGCAAATTTTTGACACTTTCATACGGAGTAGCATTTAGTTTGTATGTACAAATGTAGGCGGCAGCACTGCATTCGGTACGCATACAAACTCCTTGCTCCAAGGTACTAATTTGTAAGTCACAGTTGTTAGCATATAGTCATGGATGAGAGGTTTATTGGTCCGCTGGCTATTTATCTTTGAGCTGGTCGTTCTTTTGGCACGGTTGTTCGCCATTAGTGGGAGGCTGGTTGTAAGTGTGTATGGCTGTGAGCATAAATGTATTACGTTTGTACGTTTTACAGGGCTTATGTATGATTTTTAATTACGTTTAAACTTTCCAGGTTCAAATTTGTACAAAATGTGGCAATCCATGATAGAAACAGCGAAAAGCAACCCATTTGGAAATCCATTCCAAGTAGCTCACTGCCAGTCGTCGGATAAAGATTTGGTGCCCGGCAGAACTGTATCGGCTGCTGCAACTTCTGGTGTTACGTTTGAAACGGGAGGTTAGTGGAGGATTAGTAATCTGCCTATTGTGCAAATTAAAGCATAAAGTGAATAGTACTAATGTTTGCACTGATGGTGATCTGGATAGCATTCAGAATGTTCCTCATATTTCACCAGCAGAACGTAGACGTGATGTGAACATCTTTTTTGGGTGTGATGCTCGTCTGCGAACCGAAGGATACTATATCCAGCACCATTCTGGCTTGTTAAAACACAGTATTAGCTGTTATACACTGAGCTGAAAATTTCTAGTACTTCGTGTAAATATAGCGGGTATAAACAGAATTTTAACCGTGGTACATGGAAGTTGCATGGACCACAACTCATGACATTGGAATAGCTGTGAATTCTCAGCTGTATGCTGCCATACAAAATGGCGGGTGAAGTTAATAGTGATGTGGGCCAGATACTGTTGCAGGCACTGGGCAGTTATGTGATGGACATATTCCCCGTGAAAGATGACTGCATCCCGCTCATCCTCCAGACACAGAAATTTTTATATGTCTCTGATGTAACCATTCACTAATACTGTCAAATAGTGTTTCTTTTTCTACATCAGCATATATTTTAATGAAAAATTAATGTAATGTATTATATTTCTCTTTATGCCATGTTAGATGAGAGATGCCAAGTGAAGACCCGCTGAAAGTTAGGTCATGGTACCATAAATGCACTTGGTTTAGAAAACAACTTGTAATTAATTTACATTTGGATTTCAATTTTAATTTTAGTGAGAGAAGCTGAGTGAAGGAAAAAGAAAAAGGGGAACTTGTGTTAGGATCTGAGTTGACATTTTCATGAAAGAATTTTAATAATTGTTCAGGAAGTATTACTAGTAATTCATAGAGGCTGCTCTTTGAGTTTTCATATTAGTGATGGAAATGATATCACAAGTATTGTTATTAGGGCTGTGATTTGAGGTTTCATGTAATAGCAGCTGTATGCTTACAGATTTCTTTAAATTAACACATGTGTTTAGCTTTCCTTTTTTTTGACATGCTGGGGGAGATAGCGTTGGACTACGGGGGAAGGATATTTAGATACGTGTCATGTTTATTGACAGCCTATCACTTGCATTTACATATTTAGTAATGTGGATAATATTGTTAGTTACCATCATAATTGTCTCTAATGTTGCAGATCACTATAATTTGTGGCAACACAGTAAAACTAATGGTTGATATTCATTGCAAATGGTCTGTGCTGTTAACTCTACTTTCTGTAATGCAGTTATATTAACATACTCTGTCACAAATGTCGGTCTTGTTACAGTGGTCTGTCATCTGGTGGTGGAACATGTATGAGGTTATGCAGATTCATGTGACAGAGTGGTTGGGGGGGGAGGGGGGGGGGACATGAGGCTGTGTATGAACTTGTTCTTAAAAGTCTACTAAATGTAATTAGTGTATATTTGCATGGGTGCTGGCATAATAGTAGAACTAGAGTCACCATTCCTAGAGTAACATACGTGAATCTTTTGCACTTATTGAATGCCGTGGGCATAAAAACATAACCAGGAGTACTTTGTTGTTTTTATGCCTGGAGATTGTGCACACCCTGCAATTCTGAATGATTCACGTATGTGAAAGCACACAGCTTTAGGAATTGCCAGGGTTTTATCTTTAGTCACTTGAGCAGATGTCCCCATTGCTGTTAGCAGTTTATAACATGAATGTTTCTGTGTTTTAATCAGTGTAACCTGCAAGATGCAGTATTTATGATACATCAGTCAGGTTAGTGAAGGTTTACGTCTTCAGTACAGTGGTTTGCCATGCTGCTTGCTTTTATTTCATGGCTTGGGCCACTTGTTATATGGGCCTCTTCCCCCCCCCCCCACACACACACACAAATGTGCTGGTTATTTTTCTTCATTCTTGCTGGTTGAATCTGTAGTCCATTTGTGACTAGCTGTAGTTAACAGTGTCCTTGGTGGCAGTCAGAGATAAACGGATTTTCGTCACGTGCTGGTACTATAATTCAAGTGTGTCTTCTAATGATAGTCTTAATCTCACTATAGCTGCCACTGTTTGCTCACTGTCTGATATGGAGCAATATAGATTCATCAGTATACTGGAACACATGTGGTGGTAGAAAAACCATTGTCATGAAAGGCATGTAAAAGCCTGGTCATTGTGAAATTTCACTGCCCTAGATTTTAAACTCAGAATGTTCCGTGTGCTGCAGTTTGCGAGATTGTTAGTATGGAACTGTCACAGACTGACATGCACACTTTTATCCGTTTAGTATGAAACTCCTTAGCATTGGTAGTTTACCAAGACGTGTGTGTGTGTGTGTGTGTGTGTGTGTGTGTGTGTGTGTGCAAGAGAAGCAACATATTTTGTTTTAATCAAATAATGTTTAAGTGGATTTCACTGTGTTTTCACATGGGGTGGCGGCAGCTTTATTGAATATACGTTGCTAATGCAGTAACATTCTGTTAAAGGCCAGTGTGATAAAGCAACGTGAAAGTTCAGACTTGTGGTGTGTATGACCCAGTTCCTGTTGTTAATATTGGAAACTGGAAGCCTTACCTTGTAGAACACAAGACCAAACCTAAACCATATAAGATGCATCGACTCTCCTGTGTTGGTGCAGGGTTACTCACCTGCACACAGTATAGCACTGAATTCTCCACGAGTTGGTGAATAATGACTTGGAAAAATGTGGAAGGAATGGGTTCTGGCCTGATTGAGTTTTTTTTTTTTTTTAATTTTATTTTTAAATGGGAAAACTGAGGAAGATCTTGGATGACTACAGGATAGGAAATGTTTGGGGCTGATATGTGAATACAGGGTATGCTGACTGAAGCAGGGGTGTCCCAGGCCAAAATCTCAGCCAAGAATACGTGCTGTCATAACTGGTGAGGTCTTCCCGGGCATCAGATTGTGGAGGAGGGCTTACTGAAAGCAGCATTAAATAAACTACTGAAATAAAAGACAGTGGTGCCACCCACGTGAGTGTGACATTTGATAATATGGCATAATTTAAAAGCCTGTTTAACAAGTTACTTTGTATAACATGAATTCCAGAGTAAATTGAAAATATTGTCACCAAGTATTTCAGCATCCTGAGCAAACATGTGTGTGAACATCATCTACCTTCAGACTGATCTCAGAATCTTTGTTCTGTTTATGCTTATTCAAGCCAACACATAATGTGAAATATAGGTAACCTAACATAACCTAGCCAGTCACTGAACTGGCACTTCCTGAAGCCACTATAATGTATTGTTATACTGAAATAAGTACTGGGTAGTCATTCATATGCCATGGTGTAGGCGCTTACCAACAGCACAGGGATAACTACCCCAAAATGAAGTTGACATTCATAGAGATATTTGTCTGCAATGATAGCTGGATATTCTCATGAAATGTGAACTATTTATATGAAAAGTATTTATAATTAGTCTATATTTTAAACATTTTTGGCAATTTTAATTTAAAACATTGTATTTTTAACTCCACATTTGCATATCTTTAACAGAATCTGCTATTATTTTAGTCTTTCATTAGAGAACTTCTTGAGGATGGCCAAACAGAGGTTGAAACATGTAGGAGGCAGATCAGAAAGAGACAATTATGCAGTTGCTGGATTAAATGCTGTATATTCAGTCTGTTGCACAGAATATGGAATACATAAAATACAATATAATATCTGAATGAGTTATTTCTCATATAAAGGTCTAAACACTTGGGATCTAAGAATTCAGTTATTTGGAATTTCAGTTCGTGGGATTGGTAATGCACAGTAGTGCAACAGAGATCATATGACATATGTAGTAGTACTATAGTACTATAGACATTGCTGATGTAGCATTTGAAAGATCTGGCTAATTTCATAATTTTTGTATGTAATGATTCTTTGTATGAAAGTAGTTATTTCTGATAACAGCGCATATCAAATATGCACACATCTTTTCCACAAAGTTGGTATAAATTTTCACAAGATTAATGGATGTCAAGACATAGCCAAAACCAGGAAGGTGTACTTAACCTTAGAGTGTGCACATTCCTTAAACCCAGAACTGTGATATTGTACCAGTGATGGGCGAGTCAAAATGTGCTATATAAGTCTACTTCCATGGTTTCTTCACGTTTCTTTGAGACACTGAATTTACCGTGGGAACAAATTGTATGACGCATAATTAATTGGTTTGTACTTGTTCTCTTTCTCATGCTGTATACAGCTGTGAACAGTTCAGTATTAAGACCTCAGGATTCTTGAAGATAAAGGTACTATGTCCCATTGAAATGTTAGGAACTGATTACCCAGCCACATGTTGTATTTGAGAAGAAGGGAGTAGTTAATAACACTGCCATGAAAACCCCAAGCCTCAGTTTTTGCAACTCTTAACCTTTTAAAGCCTAGCGGTATCTTTACGTACCACCAGGTTTAACATTCAAAAATTCTACACGGTGCTCGCTTTGCATTGAGAGTTTTGTACGTATCTCAGCACAGACAGTAACTCTTGCTTTATACATCATTAATTTATTGGTTTTTATAACCATGGTGGAAAGTGTTTACTATGTGGTATGAACTGATTCCTTATATTAAGCAGAATACGTTTAGTCTGTAAAAAGCTAATATGTGTTCTGGGAGGTACACTGTGCCACCTGCCATGGGGGAGCTGCATGTCTTGAGGTTTGTTTTCATCAGCCTGTGGCTTAATCTTTGTAATAGTCCTTGACCAGTTCTGCAAGTTGTGGTTCCTGACTGTTGTGGGACTGTGTCTTGGCTTAGGTGGCATACAGTAATTGAAAATTGGTCTATTCTTATAATAAAACCAACTAGATGCACTAATTTCTCAAATTTATTTTTGGAATAAAACTCTACATGTTTCAGACTTCCTGTGTCCATCATCAAGAGTTTTTCACTGCACACACATAGCATTGGTGTATGTCATACAGGTTCGCTGATAGCTTGTGAGCAGGATCAGGATGTGCTGTGTGTGTGCAGTGAAAAACTCCTGATGATGGACACAGGTACTGTCTGAAACTTGCAGAGATTTATTCCAGAAATAAATTTGAGAAATTAGTGCATCTAGTTGGTTTTATTATAAGAATTTTTCATGATGCATGGTCACCTGAACGTCGGATTGAAAGTCGTTTGTACTGTACTGTAAAACTGCAGCGCTGTGTCAGTGAATGCGGAAGTTCAAAAGCCATATTCATGGTGAAGTTAAAAGTAGAAAAATTTCCGGTTGTTCATCCATATAGTACAGTGCATTATTAACATACATAAAACTGAGTTGACCGTGTTTGGTAATACTGATAAGCTGTGGACTAATTGACATTTTTATTTTTGCCATTGCCTCATATAGAATGTATTTTCAGACAGCTGTGAATTTGGCTCTAGAAAGTACTTTGCTCTGTGTGGTTTGGGAGGAATTCTTTCCTGTGGAATAACTCATACTGCCATTGTGCCACTGGATTTGGTTAAATGCAGGATTCAGGTTAACCCAGCCAAATACAGGTCAATTGTAACTGGATTCCAGGTGAGTTCTTAGTACTGTTTTCTCTTTCTAACAAGATCAGTTAGAATGTGAGCCAGATATATGGCTTGTCCTGAATTTGTGTTTGCATTGTGGCCAATGTAAATAGTGCAAACTCTGTTCGAAAATGAACTTTGCAGTGTAGTTGTGATATATACTTCATATTTGGGATCTTGCATATTGTCAGAGGATCCAAGCTATTTCCCCTCTCATTTTATTGTTCGCATTGTAGTTAACATCGCATTGAAATCTTTGACACTGTTAAATCGTTGCAGTGACGTGCATTATTTACAGAACCAATGTATGCGCACACACCATATACACAAATGTACAGTCTCTATGCCTCCTACATGTTTCGGCGATTAAATCACCATTGTCCGAGAGTATAACACACCAAGTTATTTAAAACACGTTAAAATATGGTACAGTTACTGTAGTAATATGTGTCGTATCATAATGATGTGAGCAGCAATGTTTATATGCTCTCACATGCATAAAATCCAGTAAAATGATGTGTGCGTAGTTAGAAGTCTGTCTGGAATAATGTTGTTGGATTCATGGCGGCTTACAAGCATTTAAAATTTGTCTCGATCCGTATTGGATCTGTACCGAAATTGCATGATGTAGTTTTCAATGACTGCGTCTGACATCTGTAACAAGATAGCTGCAGGCATCTCTTTGGTACACATGCATATTACTGCCATAATTTTAACGTGTTCTAAATGTCTTGGTGTGTTACACTCCCTGATGTTGACGATGTAATTGCTGAAACATAGGAGGGGATGGAAATTGTACTCATATATGTACGGTGTATACGTATTTTGGTTCTGTAAGTAAAATGCACTGCATTGAAATATTAATCAGCAGCTTGCCTTCACATTGTAGAGTGATCTAGTTTGCCATATGAGCCCAAAGCTTCCTGGGAAGTGATGCTGTGTCATTGGGCATGTAGTTCTTGATGTTCCAAATGATCGTAGCACCTTCACAATGTTGGGACATACGTGTCCATTGATGCAGTGTTGTACTCTGGACAACCTGAATCTTCAGCAGTACAGCTGTTACAAGCTTGGATCTCAAATTTACTTTGTGCTTGGAGGTCTGCAGTTTGATAGACCAGCTTTTGTTAAGGCTGTTACTGGTATTCTTCAGAACGGGCATCTTTTGGGACTGAAATGTTGCTGAACTGGAGCGCTGTCACTAGTTTCAGAAAGCTGGAATGATGGAACTGTACAGAGTGAATAGAAACATACTTTTGTTGACGGGAATGAATTGTGTAATTTTCAGTTTTTGCCCTTTTGTGTTGTGAAGATCATTTGCTGAAATACTGACTAGGTCACCATTTGTTACAGTTAATTGCTTATTGGAACTTTAGGCCCTTCATACTGTGTGTATGGCTTGCATGATAGTGAAAATGTGTGGGGATTTAATGAAGAGTTTGGGGATAATTGCTTGTTCCTTTATGAACAGGATGCTGTTGTCTTGAATGAAACTGGCCATTTCTGAATGAGTTAACTGATCATAGCAGTTGGGTTGCTCGCGGACTTAGTGACTGTTAATGTGATGGGTGGTTGTCAGGATGAGCCGAACTCTGTTGTACCGTGTTACACATCATAAGATCCACTTCTGGGGCCCTTGGGCTCAGCAGCTTAAGTTGCTCTTGTCAGAAGTTGTGAGTCATAGGTGTGTTAGAGAAACTTACCACTGAACAGAAATTACAGTCTCTGCATGGATGCACTGACTGTATATGTTTAATGGAGACACTTCTGTCATATGACCCTTAATTTTTGTCTGTGGTAATTTGAATGTTGTGTAGCACTTATGTATAGGCCATGAGCACCTTTCAGGTTCTTCCTTTCCAACAATTTATGATTGTCTCCCACTCCTGTGCAGAGCAGTGGAGCTTCCATTAGTCTTTTATGGACCAAGGTTTGAATTGACATTACACCCCATTGACCCAGGGTTATATGCCAAGTCCATTTCTGTTGGTACATTTTTTGATACCTGTAATTGACATTTAAAATGCTTCAGTTTTATGGGTGCCCTCCTTTAAGCCTCCAATGTTCTTAGGGCCGTATTGTCAAGATTTAAGTACCTTTTCTTTAGATTTCCTTAATTTGGTATTTTAATTGTGCTGCTTCCCAAAGAAACTGTAAATGTGGATATCATTGTATATGGTTTTGTTCCAGTGCAGGGTTAGTGGCTGTTCATGTGTCAAAATTGGGAACACTAATGCAACAGTTATTGCTTTTCCAGGTGACCATTAGGGAAGATGGAACCCGTGGCCTAGGTAAAGGATGGGCACCAACATTCTATGGCTACTCGATGCAGGTATGTGAATATGTAGCATATCTTTACAAAAGTGTGATATGCAGTGAAAGTACAATTATATACACATTCCTTTGGAACATATAATAGCCCTAGTTGCATATTCTTTGATTCAGGTATAGACAGAATCAGCACTGACATACTGTCATAGGGCTGTGAATTGCAAGCTTAAATTGTTTCATTGTCTTACCATGTGCCACATATACTGTAATAATCAGAAGGACTCTTCTCCATGGGGTTATTGGATGTAAATGAACAAAGGAATGTCTTGAGATAGGAAGGGGTTTGTTAATAGCATATTGTGGCCAGAGACCACAGAAAATTGACATTGCAAAGAACTTCAAATCCCAAGACATGAAGTTGGGATTGCATTGTATTTGTATGTGGTTAGTGGATAATGCAGGGAAATTGGTATTTGAAGGACAGGTCAGGATATGACAGTGTAGTTTGGTAAATAATTATGGACGTTATGTAGGAGCTTGCAGTAAGTCGACAACCCTGAAGATGGGGCAGCCAGCAGCTGTGAATGTTCAGTTACTACATACCAATCTACACCTCATCCTGAAGCACTTGCAACTTCATCAAAACCGTTGTGAGACTGAAATGGCACAAATTCATGTTTATTTCATAATTTAATGCAGTACATGTTCCGTGCAATAGATTAACAATATATTTATCCTAACGGATTGCACATACATTCATTAATAACAATGTGCAATGTTGTGTTTTTTCCAGCATGTTTCATCTTACAGAGGCCGTCTTCAGGGAGAGCACTGGTACAGACAAATTTAATATTATAATATTTAAGCACATCATGATGACATTTTATATAAAAAATGTATTCCTTTGAACCAGTGTTCTCCCTGAAGATGGCCTTTGTATGCTGAAACATGGAGGACTTAACACATTGTTATTAATGACTATGTGCCATTAGTTGAAATAAATATATTATTTGTGATGTAAATAATTGTATGGTAACTGCTGTGGCATTCAGCTAATGTTTCTTGTCAGGTACTGAGAATGGGAAGGGAAGGGTGGTGGGATGTGGTTCTTAAATGCAATAGCAAATAGGCCTGTAGAGTGGTTACTCAAAACAAAAGCTATGTTATTCCTTGTAACTTAAGGTGATAGGTTTGCTGTAGGTGGGTGCAGTTATGTGTCCTGGAAGTGTGTCATTCCCGTTGTGTGTGTGAAAATTGGAAAGGGTATGTAGTCAAACACAACTTTGTCAATTAAGTTGTATTTAATGGCTATACTAGACAACTACATGTTTTGGCCTTTACTGGCCATCGTCAGGTTGTTGAAAACCTGAAGATGGCCAGTAAAGGTCGAAACATGTAGTTGTCCAGTATAGCCATTAAATACACCTTAATTGACATAGTTGTGTTTGACATCAGTTATGTGTGTTGGTAAATCTAATTTAGCCTTTCTTATGTATTTCAGGGTCTCTTCAAGTTTGGTCTGTATGAGATCTTCAAAGTCGTGTATTCTGATTTGCTGGGAGAGGAGAATGCATATTTGTGGCGGACTTCGCTGTATCTGGCAGCCTCTGCGTCTGCTGAGTTTTTTGCAGACATTGCCTTGAGCCCGATGGAAGCAGTAAAGGTTTGTTTATTGTCAGACATGTTCAAACTGATGTCACTGATGGAATGTGATACTGGACTGTATGTGGAAGTATAATGCAGCTGACAGTTCTTTTGCTGGACACCTTTTCTTTGGCATGGGTGGGGAAGTGGGGTGTATCTCTTACGAAAACAGAACAGTGGCTGGATGTGTTTGCACTGTGTTTGATACACTGCTTCTATAGCACAGTGGAATGCCATGTCTATCTATACATTCCCATTTTTGTTATATTTCTTTTCAGTTTCTTCAGTTTTTGTAATTTGACATTTTTTGTGTCATGGGCATTCTGTGTGTGGTTAGTAACATATATGGGATTTTGATGTTTTGCTGGCCATGCATCTCAGTATATTTATCTTAGTAATTAACCAACTTGATGCACAAAATTTTTGTTTTACAATAAGTTTATTTCATGCCTCCACATGTTTCTAACACCATGTGCTCATCATCAGGAGGTCAAAATTGTATTATACAGCATCTGGTATCATCACACCTATAGGTGTGATGATACCAGATGCATGACATAAACTTATTGTAAAACAAAAATTTTGTGCATCAAGTTGGTTAATTACCAAGATAAATATGTGAGATTGTTGATGCGTGGGCTGGAGGGGCCACCCTGCCCAAAGAACAGCCCTGACACATTTCTTCGTGCATTCTCTCTTTTTCCCTACACAGAGATACTCAGCTGATTTAGGTAAGATCATTAAGGTACGGATGAAAGATTGCAACAAATGTAACTGACAAATGGTACACTCATTGGATACTTGACCTCAGCATCTACAAAGCAGGAGTTCCCAAACTTTGCATGCCAGGTGGCCTGGGTGACTGAATTTTGTACAGTGGCACGTAATGTTTTTGGATCCTCTATATTGTGGCTGCTTCATGTCACCCTTCTGGTGCCTAGAATTTTGAGGTGGTGTCTGCTTTTGGAAAAAGTGTGCACTCCTGCCCTGAAATATTTTACTTTCTTTCATTTAAGTACTGGTTTTATTCAGGTACGAATTCAGACACAGCCTGGGTTTGTTAGTACACTACGAGCTGCCGCACCACTAATTTACAAAGATGAAGGGCTGAATGGTTTTTACAAGGGGCTGGTTCCCCTCTGGATGAGGCAGATTCCCTACACCATGATGAAATTCGCATGTTTTGAGAAGACTATAGAACTACTGTACAGGTACGCTGATTACGTCTATACTTCTAATTTATTTATTTTGGATCTAACGTACTGTTTGTCTTTCGCCATTTTAATACCATATTTTTCCGAATATAAGACAGTGTGTTCCCCCCCTCCTATAGCTTCATCTGAAATACAGTGTGTTGCCTTATGTATTTGTGCACAGAATTAAATATGTTATGTATAGGTATATCATTGAAAATTGTGAATGGGTGTGTTCTGATATGTGGGGTCATCTAATGTGTAGGTAAATATGGTCTTTGACCATTAGAAATTGTTTGGTAGCAACATCTGCAACTTGTTTTTTTTAAATCCCTTATCATATTACTTTCACAAATGTAGTTCATTCCACCAATACATGAAGTAAATATACACACAGTGATTTTGATGCTGGAGGTTGGTCATTTCACCTGTAAAAACCCACTGTTTTAGGAGCTTGATCTTTTCACTTTGTTTTGTGGGAATACTTGTTTATTACTTCCTCATTTGCTTTTCTTTTCATTGGTGTTTTTGGTTATCTTGTATAATTGTTCATTGTTATAGTCATTCTTTTCTGCTGTGTACTTGGTTATTTTGCTTTTTTCTTTGTTCCATTTATTTACTTCTGTAAATTGCAGAGTTGGAAAGGTACATTTAACACGAGGAAAAAGCTGTGTCTGTAAAGGAAATGACAATTTGTTATTTTCATTCTTGCTGTATGGTTTATGGATCGGTGGAAGTGTGTTTCATGATACTGCAGGCTGGTAGTTTTAAATATCCTGTGATACTTGTACCTTGAGCATGTACTTGAAGCACCAGTAAGTTTACAATTTTGCTGTTTTTGTAGTCTTTAATTTCAGATCTCTGTTTTCAGATATGTTGTACCAAAGCCCCGTAGTGAGTGTTCTAAGGCAGAGCAGCTTGTCGTAACATTTGCTGCCGGCTACATTGCTGGAGTATTCTGTGCCATTGTGTCGCATCCAGCAGACACGGTTGTTTCCAAACTGAACCAGGAGAAAGGCTCTACTGCCCTCGAGGCAGCCAAGAAACTTGGCTTTTATGGTAATGTGACAGTTTATATTTGTGTGGCAGTCATTACATTTCATTGGTTCACTGTTGTAACTTAAGTATGTGTATCGGCTTTGATTGTCGTTGCTTCGTCTTCCACAAATTTGAATTCCTACATCATATTTTTGTTTGTTTTTAGTGGCCTGTTTTAAACCTTTTATGCAATAATCGCACATTACATGGGAACTATGGTATAAGTGGAGATGGATCTCTTATGTGTTTTTTACAGTAGCCATGTAGGATATGAAGTTTTGGGATCACTGGACTACTCTTAATATCCTGTTGCAGAAACTTTTTACATGAATTTGTAACTGTTTTGAAAGTAGTCTTTTCAATCTTCCTCCGCACTGAATGTCATGTAGTGTACAACGATTCCTCTGGCTAATGGCCATGTCAGATGGTCCAAGGAAAGTAGTGTTCCAGAAAGTGTCCGCATTGTCAGGGTTCTGGAATTACTCAGAACCCAGCTTCTCCACATTATATACCTGCACAAGGCCAGGGGTCACAGTCGAGCCAGTGGGGCTGCCAGGTGGAGTCTGATGATTGTTCTACCTGGCTTTAATTCCCACTGGATGACTCTGATCTGTTTGATGTTAGTGTTTAAAATGTGTCAAACATACCGGAATGTTGAGACCTGCACTCTTCTATATTATTATACAGCGAGTAGTAATTTCGTACCGTCGTTTTTGTCCCAAAATGTCAGCATCCAACTTTCAAATCTACACCACGTATTATCCCGGAAGAGTGGCTGTGTCAACTTTTGTGCTTTTCTTCATTCTGGTAACATAAACCTCATTTTGGGCTGAGAGCGGTTCCTTCTAAATCATTTCACATTCGTTATTCACCGATCATCATATACTTTGATCCTGAATAACCCAAGTTGCTGACAGGATCAGTACTAATCCTGGGTACTGGTAGTTGAGTAAATTAATGAATGTAATGTGTGGGAAGTGAAAGTATGTTCATTCATTGTACTTATTTAAATCTTGTAATTTGTAGAATATCATTGTACTGCCCCAAACATGAGCGATATTTTATGTTTGTTGGTTGATGTCTCCAATGACACCAAGCAGTAATGACAGAGATTCTGTAGTTAACTTCTTTTCCACTCTGCAGGGTTGTGGAAGGGTCTCACTCCCAGGATCATTATGATTGGCACATTGACAGCTGCGCAGTGGTTCATATATGATGCAGTGAAAGTGTGGCTGCGTCTGCCAAGACCCCCACCACCCGAGATGCCAGAGTCACTGAAGCGAAAACTAGAAGCCAAAGAGCAGCATTAAGTTAAAACAGCTGTGAAATAGATGAAACGTAGGTGATTCCACCTGTTTTCATTTTAGGTTCTTTATTTTAGAATTCTGTAGGCTTTTGAGATTATAAGTACAAACCACCAGGGATGATATCAGGATGTGATGCCACATTCACGTCCAAAAATGAAACTACATGCTTGTCAAAATGAAACCATGTAAGAAAGAACTGCTTTAGGTGGTGAACCGTGGACTGTTTCGTTTAATTTTCAGTGAGAGTAAATAGTTCATGGTTTTTGAATTTGTATTTGTAACACTGGCAGATGTGTTGAAATAAATGGATGCAGCAATGGACTTAAACATTTGTATTGCAAAGAGTTACTTTGCATGAAATTTGTTATGTCAAAAGCAGTATCGCCCTCCCAGAAGAAAGCATGAGCGTCCCAGGTGTACAGTATTGATTGAAGCCTTGGTAAAAATTAAACTATTTATTGGTTACATCTCTGATGAAATGTGACTGTAAATAAAATTTAGTTAAATTGGATATTGTGTACAGTGTAATGTATTAAATAAAATGTTACAGTGTTGGGAATATCTTGTTATTCATGTTTTTCTTTCCTATACCGTATAACAGTTTACGCTGCTTGTTGTATGCAGTGAAATTCTGTCATGAGAGTAATCATTCGTGTTTGATTATTTTCACAAGAGATGTGACAAACTCCAATTTTTTTCACTTGTCCTACAGGTGCTTGTATTTGTCTCTTTTCTTCACAATTTTCAATTTGTTTCGTGTTCCCTCTATCTGCTTGTCTGAACCATTCATTGGTCTTTCTGTGGGTGTTTATTTGTGAGATTTTATGTTCTTACATTAATTCTGATGTTAGTGTATGGCTCCCACAACACTGTATCCACATTTACTCCAGTTTCTGAAGCAGCATTTCTACTTTCAGAAAGAAGTGAGTTAATAAATGTAATGTGTAATATGTTTTCAAGTACAAGTAGCCCTTCTCCTATGCCTTTGTGCTGCAACACCTCTTGCCAGTTTGCACTATACCTTTTGCCCTCCTTTTCGGTTGAATGCCCTTTGGCTGCCTGTGAAGTAGTAGCATTCAAAACTGTGTCTAGGATCCAGTCCTCATGCTGTAATCATTGCTTTTATGCTGTAATCTGTGACTGCACCAGTCAGCACGCACTTGCCAGTAATTTGGAGTGCTGTTGTGTGGTGTATTTATTTGTCTTTATTTAACAGTATTTTGTTCCTATTAAATGATTGCGAATGGCAAAATCTAGATCCGATACTGTAACCTCAACAAAAACAGTAAAAGGCAGTTTGTATGTACAAGGAATTGAGACGTGATAAATCGGCTTGACATAGGTGAATGTGTTGCTAATATGTGCCGAACGACATACGCGTGCGATTCATGATAATTGTGAAAAAAAATTTGCAGTACGAGTCCAGAACTCCCACTCCCGTAACTTTAACACACCTGTCGTCACTGTCGCCTGCTTCATTGTCATCTGACCCAGCTGACATTCTCCCCATTTCACATCACTAACATAGCTACCAGTACCAATGGCTTCTGCCAGCCATCCCATCCAGCATTTCACATAAGTGTACGCAAGTTGTTAACAATTCGATTCCAGTTTACATAGGCTGAAACTGAATATTAATTTATTTTATATTAATGTCAATAACGATAATAAAAATAAGTATATATATATATCACATAAAGAGGCTGTCATTGGTATGGTTGCCCCTAACCTCTGCATATTCCATTATGTCTTATGTGAATATCGTGCTTGATTTACTCGTACACCAGTTTTCTCAGGAACACAAGAAATGCATAAAACAAGGGTTACCTGTATTTCATATGTTTGCTTGTGATTGTATCAAGTTAATAGACCTGTTTGGTGTCACGGTTGTATAGTTTGACCTTCACCATTCTTTATGCCACATGGTTAATTGCAGTGTGGTTAGCCTACTGCCTCTACAAGTATGTGTAGTTGCTTTATGCTGTTCCTTTATGATTTCCTACAGAAAGCAGCTTGTGAAAGACATGTTTTATTATTAGTGAGGCATGACACAGTCACTTGTCTGAATGCCAAATTCTGATAGGCAGCTGAAGAAGGTTATTTTCCAAATTTGCACTGTAGCCAGTGTTATATAACAAATTCTCATGTTACTTTGCTTTTGTGGTTTGAATATACCCATTAATATTTTATGACCATTACGTGGTACTGTACATGCAGCTTTACCACTCAGGTTCAGAAAAACACACTTTAATATGACTGTTTAAAACATCCCCACAACCGTAAGACATCAATTACTACTGCCAACTGTGAAAAGCACTACTGATACTTCCTCCATAGAGCAGAGTCCTCCTTGAGAAGCCAACTGATTTTTTTCAGCTAGTCAAATTCCCTGTGTTTTGTGGAACCTGAAAGTTCATTACCGTATTCACAATTGCCTGCCACCTGTCCGTATCCTGAGCCACATCAATTCAGTCCATGCCTCACATTCCACTTCCTGGAGATCCATTTTAATATTATCCTCCCCTCTATGCCTGGTTCTTCCAAGTGGTCTCTTTCCCTCAGGCTTCCCCACCAAACCCTGTATATGCCTGTACTCTCCCCTTACGTGCTACATGCCCCTCCCACCTCGTTCTGGATTTGATCGCCTGAACAATATTGGGTGAGGAGTACAGATCATTATGCTCATTTAGTAGTTTTCTCCATTCCCTGTTACCTCATCCCTCTTAGTCCCAAATATTCTCAGCAGCCTATTCTCGAACACCCTCAGCCTACGTTTCTCCCTCTGTGAGCGACCAAGTTTCACACCTATATAAAACAGCAGCAAAATTATAGTCCTGTATAGCACTACTGAAATAAGAAAAGAGAGAGAAAGTAGCTGTAACATGATTTCATATTTAACCAATGTGTGTGTGTGTGTATATATACACACACAGGATGTCCCAGGAGTTAAGGTCACTACTTCGGGATTTAATTCCAGAGCTGATTCTAAGTCGGAAACGTCATATACATATGGGTCCAATTGGCAATGGTTCAGGAGTTATGAGTTTTTAAAGTACAGTAAATAAATTAGAAAGGAAAGAGGAGCATTGTGTATTTATTGAGATATGTCGTTAAATGTACAGTTACAGATTGGCCGTTGAACAATCAAACAAGTTGTTCGAAATGTCCTCCATTTGCTTGCATACATTTTCTGTCTCGTGTGACCAGAGAACTTGTAACATTACGAAGCTCTTGCAGCGCTGAGAATTTGCTGGAGTAGTTTTTCTCTCGTGTTCACCTTGTTTGCATACACCATAGCTTTCAAGCAACCTCACACATGGTAATCTAATGGGTTCTGATGCGGTGACCTTGGTGGCCAATTATGTGCACCGCCACGACCAATCCATAGATTTGGGAATCTGTGATTCAGATACTGCCTTACGACCTAACTGAAAGGAGGCGGCGCTCTGTCATGCTGTTAGCACATCTGACGTCGTGTTTGTAGAGGAACGTTCTCTAAGAGTGCTGGCAGTTCGTTTGCAAATAGTTGGCGTAAATATCACCTGTCAGACGTTGCGGTAAAATGTACGGACCAATGAGTTAGTCACCAATGACATCACACGTTTACGGCAAAGAGATGTTGGTAATTGCTTTCGACAGTTCCATGTGGATTTTCACGATCCCATGAATGGGAGCTTCTGGTATTGTTGACTCCATCGCGGGTAAAATGTGCCGCTACACTTCAACTGCTCCGAAATCAGGAACCGTTGCAAATCGGACCCATGTGTACGTACACAGTATAATATTTCCGACTCAGAATTAGCTCTGGAATTAAGCCTTGAAGTACTGACCTCAACTCTGAGAGTCTGGCGAACATTACACACAGAAGGAATATATCCAACGCAATCAGCACCTTATACCTGCAGACATGTGTAGCCGGTTGGAATTGTGCCGTTGGATTAATTCTAACCCCCAGAAAGTACGATTCGTAACATTTTTTCATCGACGAGGCCCACACAAGGGGAACACAAGGGAACTACTCCAGCGAATCTTATGTTTATTGGACCGTGCATCATCTTCATAGTTGAATAAAGAGAGACCAATTAGATGTCACTTGCTTTATTATTTCATTATTTAATGCTCAACATGTTTCGGATGTTAATACATTCATCCTCAGGAGCTTGCGACTTATTTGTTGGGTTATTTCGTGGGTTGTATCCCTCTGGTTCGATGTGTGTTGGTGTTACGTTGTGGTTTGGCTGTGGTGGTGTGGTATCCGTATGCAGGCTTCAGCCTGCATACGGATACCACACCACCACAGCCAAACCACAACGTAACACCAA
>Ga0123355_10002772_pt1 | contig 24856 bp, 18 predicted proteins | sample TergutEmb28metaG_3_FD_89872 | JGI IMG/M metagenome (GOLD analysis project Ga0123355, IMG submission 89872) | Embiratermes neotenicus P1 segment gut microbial communities from Petit-Saut dam, French Guiana - Emb289 P1 | ecosystem: Host-associated > Arthropoda: Insects > Digestive system > Gut ...
CTGTGCCTGACCTGCCACTCGGAGAAAGGGGAGCAGATCGAAAAAGCGAAAGTGCAACATCCGGGAGCGGCCGGGGACTGCACCGATTGCCACAGCCCGCATGCCAGCTCGCAGCCTGGACTTCCCAAAACCACGGCAGTCGACATCTGCCTGGGATGCCACAGCGATATCGCTGATCTGGCCAAAAAAACCGTGCACCATCAGCCCGCATTCATCCAGGGCTGCGCCACGTGCCACACACCGCACGGAGGCGACAACGATCACCTGCTGCGGGCCAGGGGAAACGCACTCTGCCTGGAATGCCACGGTCCGGACCGAGTCCCGCAGAAGCTCGAAGCAGAACACGTGCTTACCATCTTCGACGGCAAGGTGAAGCTGCCGGAGGACTATTACAGGAAAAATCAGGTACCGATTCTGCCCTTGCAGTATGGATTGGGACATCCGGTGAGCAAGCATCCGGTGGGAGACGTGATGGATCCCTCCAATATCGCCAGGGTCAAAACCCACCTCGAGTGTCTGAGTTGCCATCAGCCGCATGCTTCGGCGGAGGCTGGTTTGCTGGTCAAAGATCAGAAGAACAACATGGCATTCTGCGACAACTGCCACAAGAACAGAATCAACATGCTCGACACGACCACAGGAAACTAGAAACAGGAGATTCGTCATGGGCGCTCTTTTTCCCGAATCGCATCGCAAGCGCGCCATCGCGATGCTGTTGCTTGTGCTCGTCACGCTGACTGTGCCCATCGCACTCGAGGGCGGCGACAAGAAAAAGAAGAAGACCGAGGCTGCTCCTCCGCCCCAACCAGCCAGGCTGGATGTCGATACCTCGAAGCTGGTCTGGCCCAATCCCCCGAACATCGCCCGTGTCCGCTGGCTCAATTACTATGCCGGCATGAAGATCGACCACACGCCGGCTGCCGCCACCAGGAAAAAGCAGAGCTGGATGGACCGCGTCGCCGGCACCAAGCAGGAAGACAACACCGACAAACTCAAGACCTTTCCCTGGCAGTTAATCGGGCCCTATGGAATCGCCATCGACTCCAAGGGGTTGGTGTATGTCGCCGACCAGAGAGTCGGGGCTGTGTTCATCTTCAACACTGAAACCCACGAAGCCACGCTCATCAAGAACGGCAGCGACGCCCATTTCGGATGGATCAACGGTCTTGCCATTGACGATAGCGACCGGCTTTTCGTTTCCGACGGAAAGATGCGGCGCGTGCTGGTGTTCAACCCCCAGCACAAACTGGAATCCCAAATTGTCGAGGGCCTGGTCGACCCGGTGGGTTTGGCAATCGACAACGAGAACCGCTTCCTTTATGTGGTCGATGAGCAGCAGGATCAGGTCATCGTCTACGATGCCGATTCGCTAAAACAGTTGCGCCGCATCGGCACGCCTGGCAAGAAGCACATGCTCACCACCCCCGGAGATTTCGGCGGGGCGACCAATGTGGCCCTTGACGCCGACGGCAACGTCTACGTCACCGACACCATGAACAGCCGCGTGGAAATCTTCGACGCCGACGGCAACTTCATCAGCACCTTCGGAACCCCGGGCGACGGGCCAGGCTACCTGTTCCGTCCCAAGGGCATCGCCGTCGATTGCGACGGGCACATCTGGGTCGCCGACCAATATCAGGACCGCCTGCAGGTGTTCAACCGCGAAGGGCAACTGCTCACCTATATCGGCGATACCCATGCCAACGCCCCGGGCGAGTTCAAAGCGCTGGTGGGCGTGGCCATTGACAAGCAGAATCGCGTGTTCACTACCGAGCAATATCCGGGGCGCCTGCAGATGTTCCGCTATGTCACGGACGAGGAAGCAGCTCGCGAGAAGCACAGACGCGAGGACGAGGCAAAGCAAAGAGCGGAGGCGCGGAGATCCGCGGCAGCTTCCGTTCCTCCGGCGACGCCAGCGACGGCCGCCCCGGTACCGACGCCCCTCGAGCCTCCGGCTCAGAAACCCGACACCACCGTACCGAAGGATGCTGCGCCCGCGAAAGCTCCGTCGTCCGAGAAGGGCTGATCGTCAACAATTCCTCGCAACCGTCGTTCTCGAAGCGCATCAGACTGCCCGTCAATCCGCTCGTGCCCTGTCTGGTCTTCAATGGGTACACAAGACGCCCGTTCGGGGTCGACTGTTGCCAATCGCAACAGTGCCTAAGCCTAGTGATGCCAATCACATAATCGGAATCGCGCTGGGGCATTTCACCAGCTCGAGTGGGCCAGAAAGCCCAACGGAGCCGAAGGTGGAGTAGCCGGCTGCAACCCGTTTCAGGATGCAACTGCTGTCCCATGAATACGTTGACCAGATTTGACGGGTTTTGAACAGGCCTCCCGCGCGCCGGTTGGCTGCGTGCATCACGGGGAGTGGAGATGGAGTCTATGAACCGGGAAGGATCCGGAGCTAGGGTCGACCAACTTAACGGGAATGCCATCTCCCCGTGTTCCGACGTGATCATCACGCAATAGGGAGTTCGAACTCTACAGGAGGTTTTATGAAGCGGTTATTTGTAGCAGTACTGCTCATTCTGGGATTGGTGGCTTTGGCCTCGGCCCAGATCCAGGCGCCAACTTCCGACGTGTTGGGCGCCCACCTCAATTACGGACGTGGCTGCGCAGCCTGTCACGCGCCGCACAACGGCGCGATGAGCAACGGCGCTGACAAATCCGGCGACCTGCTCGGTGGCACCTCGATTCTGTGGGGCCAGGATGTAGGCGCGCTGTATGGCAAGACCATCATCACCGGCAGCACCAATGGATCGACCGGCTTCACCGAAGTTCTGCCCGCCAACATGGCGGCGGGAACGCCCGATGTAAACGGCCTGTTAACCTGCCTCAGCTGCCATGATGGCAACTGGGCCAAGGGCGCGATGATGAAGAACCAGGTCTATGAGACGCTGCCCAGCACCTATGGCACTTTCAACGCGATCCCGACCCTGCTCGGCGCGGGAACCAACGTAGAAGGTTATCTCGCCACTCACCCGGTCGGCCTCAACGCCACGGTCAGCTGCGGCGGCCAGTATAACTGGGACTGCACCGAGACCAACGGCGTGATCTCGATGACCGGCCCCAACTCCAGCGCATTTGTGAAGAACTATGGCTTCTTCGTCAACCTCAGCGCGTACAACAATACCGCTGTCGTGACCTGCACGAGCTGCCACAACCAGCACCTGATGAACGTCGTCAAAGTGACCAACGGCACCAACAGCGGCCTGCCGAGCGGCACTTACGCGACCATGTTCTTCATCCGCGGTCCGTACAACCCGGGCAGCGGAACGGCGGGCGCGAACCAGACTGCGCAATTCTGCCGGCAATGCCATGGCGGAGAGGCCAACGAGTCCAACGGAAGCTACACGATCCCGACGACCTTCTAGTCTGTTGGCATCGGACTACCCGGGGAGAGCAACCACTCTCCCCTTTTTTGAGCGAACTTTTCTGGACCGAATAAGAAGGCCCTGGCGAGGACATTTATGAAACGGCAACGATCACGCTCGATCCTGATTCCCCTGGCCCTGCTCGGTATCGCTCCGCTGGCCCTGGCTTCGACGGCAACCGCTCAGCTCGCGGCGTCGCATACGCAGACGATTCCAGCAGCCGCGCAGCCGGGCAGCCTCATGGCCCCAACGGATAAGCCGGTGGCTCGCGTCAACGGAACCGTGCTGACAGATCGAGACCTGCTGCGCGAGATGTATACGCTGTTTCCCTACGCTCGCCAGCACGACGGCGAGGTGCCCCGAGAGCTGGTGCCGCAGCTGCGCGCGGGTGCATTGAAGATGATTGTGTTCGAGGAGCTCGTCTATCAGGATGCGGTCGAGCGCGGCGTGACCGTGCCGCCGGCGAGGCTTGAGAAAGCCGAAGCCGATTTCCAGGCTCAATTCAGCAGTCCGGACGAGTACCGGGAATTTCTGCGTTCCGAGTTCAACGGTTCCGCACAAGTCTTGCATCAGAAGATCCGGCGCTCGCTGGTGATTGAAGCTGCGTTGAAGTCGGAAGTGGACAACCGGTCAAAGGTAACACTGGCCGAAACCCGGGCCTATTACGACACGAATCCTGCCCGCTTCGAGTATCCCGAGGCCTTCGCTTTCCAGACCATCTCGTTCCTGCCGCCGCAAAATCCCACGGCAGCGAACCTGGCGGAACTGCACAAGCGCGCCGAGAACGCTCTCGCGCAGGCGAAGGCGACGAAGAATTATGAGCAGTTCGGAATCCTGGCCGAAAAAATCTCGGAAGACGATTACCGGGTCATGATGGGAGACCACAAGGCGGTCGAGCGTTCCCAGCTTGCGCCACAGGTGGTCGAGGCACTCGTCGCCCTCAAACCAGGCGAGATCACAGACATCCTCCAGGTAGAGCAGGCTTATACCATCGTCCGGTTGATCCAGCACATCCCCGCCGGAAAGCGAAGCTTCGATCAGGTCAAAGAGCCGCTGCGCAAGGAACTGGAAAAGCGCAAGACCGAGCAAGTCCGGGCGGCTCTCGACAAGCGCCTGCGCAAGGCTGCCAAGGTGGAAGAGTTGTAGGAATCGCAGTGGAAAAAGTGGCAAGGTGGGGCAAAGCCGGAAGGCTCCGCCACCTTGCCACTTTGCACTTTGCCACCTCTGCCCGTTGTCCCTTCGCCGCTGTTCTCCCCCCCGTTGCGCCGAATGCCTTACCCGGTTTTCGAGCACTGGGTCAAATGCCCCAGAGCGCCACCCGACGTGCCCCTCCCTGTTCTCGTAAACCCCTTATCAACAGACAGTTAGCCGATTCCTCATTTGGCTCGCGACGTGCATTTTCCATGGCAAGAAGGGGCTGCCCCGGAGTCGCGCCACGGTGGGGGAGCTGAAAAAAGAAGGTGGGTGCCTGGTGGCGTGTATCGGGAAGAAATCGGGTTGGGTCCTGGGCAGGATTCTGCCGTTGTTGCTCGCGCTCCCGGCCGTCGCACAATTGAATGTCGGGGAGACAAGTTCGACCCTCAACGGCACGATTTCCGCGGGATACACAGGCGACTACGGCAACCTGATCCAATCCGATCACAGCTTGTCTTTCGGCGGAACCGGTACTCTCTCCGGCTATTATCACAATCCCAATTTTTTCTCTTACACGATTTCACCTTTCCTCAACCAGGCGCGCGACAACTCGGCGTATCAATCCATTTCCAATGCCAGCGGGGTGAATGTCAGCACCTCGATCTTTGCCGGCAGCCATTTCCCCGGCTCCGTGAACTACTCGAAGGCATATAACAGCGAGGGCAACTTCGCGATTCCCGGAGTCGCGAACTTCACCACGCGCAGCGACAGCGACACCTTCGGCATCAACTGGGCCGAAACCGTGCCCGACTGGCCAACGCTGGCCGCCAACTTCCAGATGGGAAGCAACCAGTATTCGATTTACGGAGCCAATTCGAACGGAAGCTCCGATTCGCATTCCTTCGGCCTGCGTTCGTCGTACCTGTTCAAAGGCTTCAACCTGGGCGCGTATTTTACCGAAGGCAGCGCGCACTCCGACATTCCGCAGGTGCTCGAGGGCTCCTCGCAAAGCGAAACGGCAACCTCGAGCAGCTACGCATATGGACTCACCGTCGGACACCAGCTACCGATGCACGGCGGATTCACCGGCTCGATGAACAGCTCGTATGTCGATTCCAGCTACCTCGACTACAGCTATCACGGCACGATCGACACCTACGTGGCCACGGCCAGTTTTCAGCCGACACAGAAACTTCACTACTCGATCAGCACCAATTATTCGGATAACCTGACGGGCAGCTTGTATCAGGCCATCACGTCGACGGGAGGCGTGGCAATTCCCCCCGAACCGGGGCAATCGTCGAATTCCCTCGACGTAATCGGCAACGCCAGTTACTCGATCCTGCCGAACCTCGAGGGACTGGCTTCAGCAGACCGCCGGCAACAAACTTTCCTCGGCAGGAACTACTCCGCCGACTCCTTCGGCGGCGGGCTAACCTTCTGGCACCTGTTGTTTGGCGGCAACTTCAACACCGCATTCACCATTACAGACAACGTAACCAGCACCTCCAGCGTGAACACACTGGGTTTCAGCGGGTCGGTGAACTACAACAAGCGATTCAACGGCTGGACGGCGGGAGTATTCGGCAGCTATTCACAGAACGTGGAGACGCTGCTGGTCACCTACATGTCGTCGATGTACAGCTACGGGGGAAACATCCGGCGCGGTTTTGGCCAGCTGATCTGGAACGCGGGCGCCAGCTTCAGCAAAACCGCTCTGACCACGCAGAACGGAATCACCAGCAGCAGCGAGAGTTTCAATACGGGGCTCAACTATTCAAAATGGTTTGGCCTCACAGGCTCCTACTCGAAGTCGACCGGAACCGGGATTCAGAGCGCAGCGGGAATCATCGTGACTCCAACTCCGCAGCCGGTTCTGAACAACACCGATCTGATTCTTTTTGGCGGGAGCAGTTACGGGTTTGGCTTGAGCAGCACTCCTGTCCGCCGGCTGACGCTGAGCGCCAGCTTTACCAAGGCAATCACCAACAGCACTCTGACCGGGATTCAGTCCGAGGCCAATACCAGGCAGTTCAACACCTTTTTTCAATATCAATTTCGCAAGATGTACCTCACTGGCGGATACAGCAATCTGGTGCAGGGTTTCAGCCTGACCGGCACTGGACCGGAGAACATATCGGCCTTTTACATCGGCGTATCGCGCTGGTTCAATTTCTTCTAGACGTGCGCTCGTCGCGAATGGACATCAGAGTGGGATTCACGTTCAAGCTCGGTGCGTTAGCGGTCGCGCTGCTCGCGACCCCGGGTTGGGCTTCGCCGAAAGCTGCGAAAGTGGAACTGCCCAAGCCTCCTGATCTGCTGCTCGAGGGCGGCCGCAAACTTGCCTACGAGCGCAGCTTCGACTCTGAACGGGAGGTCAAACCCAAACGCGGCTTCTGGAACCGGGTGGTCGATGTCATCGCCGGCGAACCCGACTTCCACCAGCTGGTGCGGCCCTACAGCATCGCCACCGATTCGCACGGGCGGATCATCGTCACCGATCCGGGTGCGGGTGGCGTGCACATCTTCGACTTCATACAACAGAAATACAAGTTCCTCGACCGCCGCGAAAAGGGCAAAGACGCGATGTTGAATCCGCAGTGCGTCGCGGTCGATGCCGAGGACAACATCTACGTCACCGATTCCGACACCGGCAAGATTTTCGTCTTCAACCCCAATGGAAAGTACGAGCGGGCGATCGGCAGCCTCAAGGGAGGCGAAGGCTATTTCAAGCGCCCGACCGGCATCGCGGTGGACTCGGCGGCCGGGCGCATTTACGTTACCGACACGCTGCGCGACAAGATCTTCATGCTGGATATGCGGGGGAGCGTTCTTCAGACGATCGGCAGGAATGGCGACGCGAATCTGGAATTCAATCTGCCGACCGAGTTGCGGCTCGATGGCGAGGAACTGATTGTGGTGGACGCGATGAATGCCCGGGTCGAAGTGCTCGGGCGCGACGGATCGTTCCACTATTCTGTCGGAAGGCCTGGCGACAGCAGCGGAGACCTGTTTCGTCCCAAGGGGATCGCGGTTGATTCCGAAGGAGATCTCTACATCGTCGACGGCGCGTGGGGCGTGGTGCAGGCGTTCAACCGGCAGGGCGATCTTCTTTATTACTTTGGACACCGGGGCACGCAGCCGGGAGAGTTCCAGCTTCCGGCCGGCATGTTCATCGACCACGATGACCGGATTTTCGTGGTCGACTCGTTGAACCACCGCATTCAGGTGTTTCACTTTTTCGGTTTGAAGAAAGCGGCGAAGGCGGGCATGTGATGGGCATAAGAGCCAGGGTTCTCTCCGCATGCGTGATCGTGCTGCTGGCCGGCGCAACCCTGTTCGCGCAGACCACCGGCGGCGATGTCATTGGCGTACACGACCTGGGCCCAGGGAGCAGATCGCCAATGACGGGCGCGCGCCCGGATTTCTGCATGTATTGTCACGAGCCGCACAACGGAGTGGGCGGCCGGACGCCGCTGTGGAATCAGAAGCTGACGGTTCAAAACTACAGCTTGTACACGAGCGACACGGAAACGAATAAAGCCAGGCAGCCCGTCATGGGGGCCGACAGCAATTTGTGCCTTTCCTGTCACGATGGGACGGTCGCCCCCGGAACCACGGCCGCTTATGGCAAGGTCACGATGTTCGGATCGATGTATAGCTACGACATCTTCGGCAGCAATCTCCAGCCATCGCATCCCATCGCCCTGGCATTGCCCTTAAAAGATAACCCCGACCTGATTGCATCGCTGGCTTCCCACGGCCAGACGGGAGACCCCACCGGCGCGATCCAACTGGTTGGCGGCAACATCGAGTGCACCAGCTGTCATAACCCGCACGTGCAGGCCAAAGACACGATCTCCCAGAATTTTCTGGTGCGCGACAGTTCGAGCGGACAGATGTGCCTGGCTTGCCACGATCCCAATCGTCAGGTGGCCGGCAAAGTGAATCCGATTGCCGATTGGTCGACCAGCGCCCACGCCCTGGTCGAGAACAAGATCTCTCCCCAGGCCAACGTCGGAAGTTACCCGAGCGTAGCCCAGGATGCCTGCATCGCGTGCCACGCGCCGCACAATGCACAGAGTCCGGCACGGCTGCTGCGCGGACAAAACGAGCAGGATTGCATTGCCTGCCACAATGGAGGGACCAACCTCACGCCGCCGCCGCCGAGCGTTTTCGCGGAGTATGCTTCCGGCAAAGTCGGCCATCCCTTTCCGACGACGACCAACCCGCACGATGCCGCCGAGAGCACGCTGCTCAACAACAACCGCCACGCTACCTGCGTCGATTGCCACAATGGACACGGCTCGGCGCAGGTGAATTCCTTTACTCCCCCTCCCGAAGTCCGGCCGTCGCAGAAAGACGCCACCGGCATCAGCGCCAACGACGGAATCAGCGTCGTCAGCCCGGTCGTCAATCAGTATGAAAACTGCTTCCGCTGCCATGGATCGAGCTCGGGCAAGACGGTTCGCCCCATTTACGGCTATCTTCCGGTGCGCGTCGCCGCGGCCGGGGATCCGCTGAATGTCATGCTGCAGTTCAGCATCAGCGCCACTTCGAGTCATCCGGTGACCCATGTCAGCAACAGCGTGTTGCCGCAGCCCAGTCTGCTGACCAACATGCTGAATCTGGACGGTCTGACGCCAGGCCGGGTGATGGGAACCCAGATTTTCTGCACCGACTGTCACAACAGCGATGACAACCGCGAGTTCGGCGGCCCCGGCCCGAACGGCCCGCATGGATCGAAGTGGACTCACATTCTGGAGCGACGCTACGAATTCAGTCAGGCCGTCGCCCCCGGCCAGCTGATCACCAATCTGTATCGCAATCCCGATCTCAGCGTGAACGGGCCCTACGCGTTGTGCGGCAAGTGCCATAGCCTGACGAACATCATGACGAACTCGAGCTTCAGCCAGCACCAGAGCCACATCAGCGCCGGTTTCAGCTGTTCGACGTGTCACACGGCTCACGGCATGGGTGGAGCCAATCCCAATATCAGCGGCCAGCGGCTGGTGAACTTCGATGTCAACGTGGTCGCGCCTAACGGAGCCGGACCGGTCAGCTATAACCGCGCGACCAACATATGCGTGCTTGCCTGCCATGGGACCGCACACAACCCCAACGGTTCGGTGACGGTTGTGAGCGCGGCCGGCGCGTCGAAAAAGTGAGGTTCGAGCCCGCTCGGCGAACCCACGGGAAGAATCGCCCTCTCACCTCTCTGAGCCATTGATGCGGTGCACGATGGATCCTCCGGGGCGGCCTTGGTTATATGCCGCCCTTCGCGTCCAGAGCCGGCGCAGAAGCCGGCCAATACTGCTCCAGAGCAACTCGCACTGGTTGCTCTCTCACAGCCGTCGGGATCCACTCCGACTTTTCCTCGACGCAGGGGTCACGCTACTGCAGCGGCCGGCGTGCTTTCCTGATGTAGAAGCTGCTGCGCCCGGTGGACCACGTTGTCGACGTTGAATCCCAGCTTTTCCATCACCACTTCGCCGGGCGCAGACGCCCCGAAATGATCCAGTCCGATGATATCGCCGGTTCGACCGACCCATTTGTACCAGCCAAGGGTCGCGCCAGCCTCAATTGCCAGCGTGGGGATGTTGAGGGGCAGCACCGAATCCCGGTACTCGGCGGGTTGTTTTGCAAACAGCTCCCACGATGGCATAGATACGACACGGGCCTTTATCCACGATTCAGCAAGGGCCCGCGCGGCCTGAATCGCCAGGTGGACTTCAGACCCGGTCGCGACCAGTACAAGGTCGGGCTTGGGCTCATCGATCAGAACATAAGCACCCCTGGCGACCCCGGCGCTCACAGGGTACTGTTTCGGATCCAGCACAGGCAAAGCCTGGCGAGTCAGGACGAGTGCGGCTGGGCCGGGAAGCCTGACCGCTTCGCGCCAGGCTGCCGCGGTCTCGTTGGCGTCTGCCGGACGGAAGACCGTCAGCCCCGGCATGGCTCGCAAACTGGTCAGGTGCTCAACCGGTTGATGCGTCGGTCCATCCTGGCCGAGACCGATGCTGTCATGGGTAAAGATAAAAATGCTGTGAGCCTGCATCAGGGCCGCAAGACGTAAAGATGGCCGCAGGTAATCGGAGAAGTTGAAGAATGTAGCCCCGAAAGGGATCAGGCCACCGTGCAATGCCATTCCATTCACCATGGCTGCCATTCCATGCTCGCGAACCCCGAAGTGAATGTTTCTGCCCCGATTGTCGCCGAAGCCAAAATCCCCCAGGCCCTTGAGCGTTGTACGGTTTGAGCCGGCAAGGTCGGCAGAGCCGCCAATGAAGCCCGGTACTGCCGCGGCGATCGCATTCATTGCCTTGCCTGAAGCGTCGCGGGTCGATACGGATCCTTCGCTGGGCGAGAAGGATGGGAGACTGGAGTTCCAGTCCCCAGGAAAGACTCCGGCCAGCATGCTCTTGAGTTGATGACTCAAATCGGGGTACTTCTCAGAGTACCGTGCGAATAGATCGATCCATTGTGTCTCAAGCGCAGTTCCGCGCGGAATAGCTTGACGATAGTGGGCCTGGACCTCAGCCGGAACGCTGAATGGTGGCAGGTCCGGCCATCCAAGGTTCTTTCTCGTCGCGCGCGCGTTCTCAGGCCCCATCGGCTCGCCATGAACTTTCGGCGAGTCGTGCAACGGACTTCCGTATCCGATGTGAGTTCGGACTGCGATCAGCGACGGCCTCTGCTTCTCGGCTTTGGCCTCGCGAATGGCAAGGTCAATTGCTTCGAGGTCATTTCCGTCCGGGAGAGAAATCACGTGCCATCCGAAAGACGCGAATCGCCCGGCCCTGTTTTCGGTGAAAACGTGGTCGGTGGTCGCATCGAGCGATACGTGATTGTCATCGTAAAGAACAATAAGTTTTCCCAACTGGAGCGTCCCCGCCAGAGATGCTGCTTCCGACGAGATACCCTCCATGAGGTCTCCATCGCCAGCCAACACAAACGTAAAGTGATCGACAACCGGGAACCCGTCCCGGTTAAAACGGGCGGCGAGATGGGCCTCCGCCACGGCCATCCCCACCGCCATGGCAATGCCCTGACCCAGAGGGCCCGTGGTTGCCTCTATCCCAAGATCTGGGTCATATTCCGGATGGCCGGTTGTCTTGCTGCCCCACTGGCGAAAATTTTGAAGATCGTCGATGCTGACGTTGTATCCGGTCAGATGCAGCAGTGAGTAAAGCAGCTCGCATCCATGACCGGCGGAGAGAATGAAGCGGTCGCGATTGGCCCACCGAGGATTCGCTGGATTATGTCGCAAGATTCGGTCCCATAGAGTGTAGGCCATCGGCGCGGCGCCAAGCGGCAATCCGGGGTGACCCGACCGGGCTTTTTCACTCATGTCGATCGAGAGAATCCGGATTGTATTGATGCAAAACTGATCAAGATCATGGTTGAGTGTAGGACTCATTGTGATGCTCCTCTTGTACCGTTGATTTCTATGATTGGCCACCGCCAGCGAACTTTCGCGAATTCAAATCCAGTCGAGACAGGCCTGACGACTTTTTGTTTCCTTGCGGGGCCCACTAGCGAGCGGGCTGCCCGCCTCAAGGAAACCGAGCAGCCGCCCCACTTCATGCGTAATGCCTAACCTGCGCAGTCTCCCGAACCGCAGTCCCCACTCGAAGCGGACCCTTGACACCAGCGTCCACTTCGTCCAACCGCTGGTTCGGCCATTTCGGGGTCGAGTCTTCTCTCCCTTCGCACAAAATGCGACGGGCACCCCACGCTCTTTCAGGCAGCCGTATGCTGTGCCATGGGCTGCACTTCCCGCAGGAGCCCGGTATCCACATCGAAAATGAAGCCGCGTACGGGGACATCTTTTGCGATCCAGGGATGCGACCTGACTTTCTTGATCTGCTCCCGGGTGTTTTCCTCAGGGTCCTTATAGGAGAAGAAGCGCATTGGAGCCGGCGAAGCATCTCCGGTAGAAGCGCTGAGCTTCGCGTTCAGCTCGTCATCTGTGAATGTCGTGAACCCGCAGCCGGTGTGGTTGAGAAGCAGGATCTCTGTTGTCCCGAGTACACGGGTAGAAACAATAAGCTCCCCGAGAACATCTTCCGTTACCGCGGGTCCGCCGGTTCGGATAACATCGAGATCCGCCTGTGGCAGACCCAGGATTCCAGGGAGGTCTGAGAGGCGAGGATCCATGCAGGTTACAACCGCGATTTTGGGGGCGGGACGCTTTCCCAGCGCCGGATTGTAGTTCCTGGCGTATTTGCGGTTTGCTTCGAGCGCCTTATCGATCATACTCATCTTAGCCTTTAGCCTCCATGATGGTGGATGTGGTCTGACATCATCTCAATGGCATAGTTGCCCGATAACGGGTGCTCATCGTGGTCTCGAGTCTTTCGATACCCGATGGACATTCGCCATCACATCATGAGCGAGAAAGGAAGCCTATTGAACCAAGGTGTCGTTCGACACCTTTGTATGATTACGATTGTTGGCGGCGGACAAGAGCGGGATTTCGGGGAGGCACTCCGAGCGCGGCAGCCAGTTTTACCAGTGTGGCGAGAGAGTCGGCTTTCATCTTTTGCATGACCGCCCTTCGATGCGCTTTCACCGTAATCTCGCTGATGCCGAGCTCGCCGCCGACTTGTTTATTCAACAGGCCGGACACTACCAGGGCCATAACCTGGTGTTCCCGGATAGTAAGCGAGGCGTAACGGGCCCGGAGTTCCTGCATCTGCGCGTCTTGAGCGAGGGCCAGACGACTTCGTTCCAGGGCTTTTCGGATGGCACTTACCAGGGCGTCATTGTCGAGCGGCTTCATGAAGAATTCGAGAGCGCCGGCTTTCATCGCCTGTACCGACTTCGGAACATCGCCATGACCCGTGATGAAGATAATCGGCATGTCGATGTGCTCCACAAGGAGCTGCTTCTGCAGGTCAAGACCGTTCAGCCCTGGAAGGGAAAGATCAAGAACCAGGCAGCTCGGCACAAGCCTTCTGGGGTGGTTGAGGAACTCCTGTGCGGACGCGAATGTTTCAGGCTTCCAGCTCTCACTCCGAACCAGCAGTTCCAGGGACTCGCGCACGGACACGTCATCGTCAACAATGAACACCGTGGGTATGGCGGTCGTCGTTGGTAATGCCCTCATTTCATAACCAGGTGTGTGCGCCGAAATCATTGTATTCCCCTGGCAGCGTAATCCTCATTGGCTTCGAGGGCCGTCTTGATGGCCGCCAGCAGAGCGGCTTCACTGAACGGTTTGAGGAGATACCCCGCCGCGCCCTGCTTGAGAACTTGAGCACGAATCGTATCATCTTTTCGAGCGGTGATGAATATGATCGGGATCTCTCGCCCGAGACGCTTCAGCTCCTGCTGAAGTTCCGGTCCGCTCATGCCTGGCATAGCAATGTCGAGGATCAAACAGCTGGTCTCATCGACACAATCCGATGAGAGAAATTCATGGGCTGAGGAAAAAGCTCGAGCTCGAAAACCGAACTCCCTGAGCAGGTCAGGGAGCGACTCGCGCACCGACTCATCGTCATCCACTACCACAGAAAGCAGCCGACGTTTCTCCTGGCTCCGGTCGTTAGGACCCATGGGGGAAGAATGCGGCATCGGATGAGGCACGTCCATTATACTTTGGTGTCGTTTCCGGGCTGATGGTGAGCGCCAAACCATAGGATACGACGGCCGTCGATGAATCAACTCGATTGAGACTGATTCTCGTCAACCAAACCATCGCGCCTCGAAGGAATCGAAAACGAAAATGTGGATCCCGGCCCATCGTTCCGTGTCGCCCAGAGACGTCCCTGATGAGCCTCAATAATCGAACGGCTGATAGAAAGTCCGATTCCCATACCGTCGGTTTTGGTTGTGTAAAACGCTTCGAAGATCCTGTCCGCCGCTTGCGTCGTGAAACCGACTCCCGAATCTTTCACGCTTAGCCGGAGCCGATTCCCTTCCTCCCGTTCCGTTCTGATGAGCAACTCTTTTGGGCGATCGTCGATTGTGCTCATTGCGTCCGCAGCGTTTCGAAGCAAGTTCAGGATGACCTGCTGAAGCTGGATGCGATCGCCGAGCGCCGGCGGGAGGTCGTCTGCGTATTCCTGCCGGAGAGTCACGCCTTTTTTCTGGATCTCTGTCGACGATAAGGCCGTCACCTCTCGAGCCGCTTCATTCAGGTCCATCGCTTCAACCGCCGGCTCTTTCTTGCTATAAAGCGTTCGCAATCGCGTGATTACGTCGGAGGCCCGGTTCCCATCCCGAATCGTCCGCCGTGCCGTCTCGCGCGCACCTTCCAGATTCGGAGGATTGGCGTCCAGCATGCGCAGGCATGTACTGGCATTGGTGATGATGCCGGAGAGCGGCTGATTCACCTCGTGTGCCATCGAAGCGGTCAGTTGTCCCATCGTCATGACTCGCGTCACTCTTGCGAGTTCCGACTGGGCGTTTCGCAACTCCTCTTCCGCACGTTTCCGATCGTCAATATCGGTATTGGTTCCATACCATTTGACGATTGCACCCGACTCGCCGCGCAGCGGACTTGCACGAAACAGGAACCATCGATACTTGCCATCCGATCGACGAAGACGCACCTCAATTTCGCCCGGTTGTCCGGTTCGAATCGTCGATGACCAATAAGCGTTCAAGCGCCCGAGGTCGTCCGGATGAAAAGCCCGAGCCCGTCCCCACCCTTGAGCCTCGACCGGAGACAAGCCGGTGTAGTCAAGCCAGCGCTGGTTCACAAAGTCGACGTTTCCATCGGCCTCGGCCGACCATGCCAGCGTGGGCATGGCGTTGATGATGAGGCGGAGATTTTGCTCGCTTGCTGCCAGAGCCTCCTCCGCACGCTTTCGATCCTCAATATCCGTGCTGTTGCCGTACCAGCGGACGATGCTGCCCGTCTCGTCGCGGAATGGCTCAGCCCGTATGAGAAACCAGCGGTATACTCCATCGAAGCGCCGAAGCCGCGCCTCCTGCTCTCCCGCTTCTCCTTTCGCCAGCATATCCAGCCACTTGTTCATGAAGGCCGGCAGATCATCAGCATGGAAGGCAGCTTGCCAACCCCAACCGCGGGCCTCGTCGACGGAAAGACCGGTGAATTCGTGCCATTTCTTGCCGAGAAATTCGCTGGAACCATCCGGCCGCATGGTCCACGTCAGGGTCGGGAATCTGTCGACTACCCGACTTAGCCAGGCTTCCCTCTGCACTTCATCGAGCACTTTCTCGAGAGCCGTACGGGCCTCGCGTAATTCTTCGTTGGTAGCGGCAAGCTCCAACGTTCGCTGCACCACGCGCTGATCAAGCTCCCTGGCGAGCTGTCGCTGATGATCGAGGAGCTTTGCCCCTTTTAAACCGACAACCGCTTGACTCGCCGCCACGCTCAGAACGAGTCGCTCGGTCTGCTGCGGAAAATCGATTCGCTCGGATCCGGCAACGAGTGCACCCATTTCGCCTTGAAGTCCCAGCTGCAGTGGCAACATGGAAATGTCGCGATGCTTAAAAGTTTTCCGCGTGAGTTCCGGCCAATTTTGCGTGCTGTCTCCCAGCCATGATCGGACCATCTCGCCGACCTCTTGCTCCTGCGGCATCACCTCCCAGGTCGAACTGGCCCGCAGGAACTCGAGCGCTTCGCCAGTAGAGAGGCCCAGGCGCGCATAGATGAAGTCCAGGTTGAGCATGTTCAGCAGCCCATCCAGCAAATCACCGACGATTCGCGATGGCTCGCTGCCGATCCAGGTGGCCGGAAGTGCGAGGACGCTTATCAGATCATTCATGCAGCGCTGAAGGCGCTTGACCTCCTGCGCCGGATCTTCGAGCTCGACTGCCATGTCAGACCGCCGCAGACGAAACCCTCCCACGAGACCGACGTTGGCGAAATTCATTCAGGAATTGATCCGGCGGAATAAAGAAAGGATTCTGTTGAAGAATGCCGCCGATGATGACCATCGGGTGGGTCCGCATGATGTCAATCACCTCGTCGCCACGAAACTGCCCGAGATGATAGGTGCAAATGACCACGTCTTGGTGACGAAGCCAAATGTCATTCACGCGCGCCTCGAACTCAATAACATCGTCGATATGCGATCGATCTTTGACCGTCCAGTCCATGCGACAACAAATACGACTCAGCGGACATCTCTCGCTGGAGCTGCCGCTGGCCCACTGCTCAAAGACCGCGATCATGCGATCGGGATCGAAGCGGCCATCCGGAAGATAAACGTCGGTGTTGATGCGAAGCTCCAGTTGTCCGCTCTGCTGCGCGGCGGCCGGGTCAATTCCTGCGGCACCCAGCCGCTCGAGATGATCCAGACGCTGATCCGGATTGACCACATGAATTGCCTTGTGGCCACACTCGAACCCATCTTTTATGAACGGGAGCAGGACCCGGTATTCTTCGTCATCATTGTTGAACAAAGCGCAGACGTGACGCGTTTGGTCGAGCTGGGAACCAGCGAAAGGAATGGGACCCGTGTTTTTCTTCATGGCCTATCCTCCCACGGGATTATGAAACGGCGCCTCGTCAACACGGTTGGTTAATGATGCACCACGCTGCGCCCAAATGTCCACCCAACCTTTGGCATGGACCGATACGTTCGTCCAATTGATTCGTCCGTCGCGCTTCTGGCCTAATCAACATGCACCCAACCGGAGCAATCATGAGCACTGCCATCACCGCTTCTCACGTCCAGCGAAAACCAGAACTCCTCGGTCAAACCGTTGTCGTGATCGGCGGAAGCGCCGGCATCGGGCTCGAGACTGCCCGGCGGGCCCGCACGGAGGGGGCAAAACTGATCCTTACCGGTCGCAATCCCGAACCCCTGCAGCGCGCCGCAAGCGAGGTCGATGCGCTCACCACCACGGCCTTCGACGCCACGGATCCTGCGCTGGTCGCGCAGTTCTTCCGCGACTTGCCGAACCCGGTCGATCACATCATGGTCACAGCTGGCAGGCCTCACTACGGCCGCCTCATCGACCTGGATTTGACCCACGCGCGCCGTGCGCTGGACGAGCATTTTACACTCATCATCGAAGTCGCCCGGAACGCGGCCGACAAGGTAAGAGGCGGCGGGACTTTGATATTTATGGGGGGCACCGGCGCTCGCCGCCCGGCCATTGGTCTCGGAATCGTATCGACACTGACCGCCGCACTTCCTGCCCTTACAGCCAATCTGGCGCTTGAGCTCGCGCCCGTTCGAGTGAACCTGATCGCCGCCGGATTCGTCGACACGCAGTTGTCCGCATCCCTGTTGGGCGACGAACTCGAAAACCGCCGCAGCCAGCTTCGAGCCAAACTTCCCATCCGGCGGGTCGTTCAACCAGCAGATGTTGCCGCACTGGCCGTACACATCATGACCAATACGGCCCTCACAGGTGCAACCTACGACGTCGATGGCGGGCAGCAGTTCGTCGCCGCCTAGCAGAAGGGAGCCGGTGCGTAGACATTGTTTTAGAACGATACAGTTTTAAGGAATGATCGATCTTCGCCGCTTCCTCGAAGGCTGCGGCAAGGACAATTGCCGGTGCCCGGTTCGATGGCACTTGTTCTGCGAAAGCAGGGTGCGACTTTCACACTTGCGATCTGCAGCACCCCAAGACTAGTACCAAGGTATCGCCGATACCATCGTTCAATTGCCTCGTTTTGTCGTCTCTGTTTTCATGCATTCAGCACGTACGAATCGAACGAAAGCTGTGCAGTACGACACTATGGTTCAAACCGGTGCCAGCGCAACAAAAAGCCAGGATAAGGCTATACCAGTTGCTCGCTGCCGAGTTGGAAGCGACGTGCGGGATGCCGACATCCGATCCCGATACAAAGCGGTGCGGTCGGCGACCAGTGCCCTCGCCAAAAGGGTGTCGGCCGAAGATCAGATGGTTCAATCGTGTCCGGAAGCCAGCCCGATGAAATGGCACCAGGCTCATACCACATGGTTTTTTGAGACATTCGTGCTGCGCCCCTTTCTCAAAGGCTACAAACCTTTTCGCGAAGAGTTTCAATGGCTTTTCAACAGCTATTACAACTCGCTCGGGCAGGAGATTCCGGAGAAGAGCTTGCGTTCGGCATTCTCGCGGCCATCGCTCGATGAAGTTCTTGCTTTCCGCGCACACGTCGACCGGGCGATGGAGGGATTTCTTTCGATTGGGATGAATGAGGAGGCAACACGGCGCACTGAGCTGGGCCTCAATCACGAGCAACAGCACCAGGAACTTGCGCTGACAGACATTAAGCACAGCTTTTTTTCGAATCCACTTCACCCGTCGTATATGGCGGGTCCTCTTTTAGAAAAAGAGAACTCTCCAGTCTCCAGCCTGACCTGGCACAGTTTTGAGGGTGGATTGGCGGAGATTGGTTATCCCCTTCGGACAGAGGATCCCTCTGATTTTTGTTTCGATAATGAAACTCCCTGTCACAAGGTCTATTTAGAAACATTCCAGATCGCCAACCGTGAAGTTACCTGCCGCGAATACTTGGAATTCATCTCGGCCGAGGCATACATGCGCCCCGATTTCTGGCTTTCCGAAGGCTGGGAAAACGTGAAGCGCTCGGCCTGGCAGGCACCTCTTTACTGGCAGCGGGACGCGGAGGACGAAACTGGCTGGCGCGTGTTCACACTCACCGGTTGGCACGGGCTTTCGACACTGCTTGATACGCCCGTGTGCCACATAAGTTTTTTCGAGGCTGATGCGTTTGCCCGTTGGAGAGGTTGTCGGCTTCCCACCGAAGCGGAGTGGGAATACGTCGCGAGCCAGGCCACGGTCGCGGGAAACGTGCTCGAGACGGGAATACTCCAGCCCACGGCGGCACGAGGGGCCGGTATTGAGCAACTGTTCGGCGATTGCTGGGAATGGACGGCGAGCGGCTACACCGGTTATCCGGGATATAGGCCTCTCCCGGGTGCGCTCGGCGAATACAACGGGAAGTTTATGTCCGGCCAAATGATTCTGCGGGGAGGATCCTGCGTCACTCCTCGGAGTCATATCCGGGCGACCTATCGGAATTTCTTTTCACCAGCAACCAGATGGCAGTTCGCCGGCATTCGCCTGGCTGCCTGAAAGGATTTCGTGTGCATGGCAACCTATGTTCAGACAGTTGACGTCGGGCATTGCGCAATGGCGGGTGTGCGCCAGGCACTCACTCGCGAAGTTCACCAAGGCTTGATCGCGCGACCACGCTCGCTTTCACCCTGGATGTTCTACGATCGAGAGGGCTCGCGCCTTTTTGAGCGCATCACGACTCTTCCCGGGTACTACCCCACCCGCACGGAGAGAGCCATCTTGTCGAGGTACGCGGATGCGATTGTTGCCGCCGCCGCTCATCGCGACAGGTCGTTGCCGTTGCGCCTGATTGAGTTGGGTGCGGGCACAGCCTCGAAAACCTGCATTTTGCTGGAAGCCGCTTTGCGCATTTCTGACGATGTCGTTTACATGCCAGTCGATGTCTGCCCCGACGCCCTCGAGTTGGCATGTCAAAACATCGCAAGCGCGGTGCCGGGAGTGCGCATGCAGCCCATCGTCCAGAACTATGTGAGTCACCCGCTCCAGGTCGAACCCTTTGATGGCACAACACTCGCACTCTACATCGGCACAAGTATCGGCAATTTTTCTCGTGAAGAAGCGCGGCTCATCCTGCGAAATCTGGGCGCTCAGCTCGAAACCGGGGATGCGCTGTTGCTTGGCACGGACATGGTGAAAGACCAACCCACTCTGCTGGCGGCTTATGACGACAGCGAGGGAATTACCGCAGCTTTCAACTTAAACATCCTGCATCGCCTCAATCGGGAACTGGGGGCCAACTTTGACGCCGCTGGCTTCCGTCATCGCGTGCTTTGGAACTCGATCGAATCTCGGATCGAGATGCACCTCGAGAGCACGCAAGGGCAGATTGTGAATATTGCGGACGCGGAACTTCGCCTTCATTTCATGCGAGGCGAAACCATTCACACCGAGAATAGTTACAAGTTCACGGACCAGGGCATTCGAACCCTTCTCAGCGACGCCGGTTTTGAGAGCAGAGGAGCATGGAAAGACAGCCGCGGTTGGTACACGGTCACGCTTGCGCGTCTCCACTAGCGCTCGCGCCAAGCCGGCAATCGCGACCGAAAGCCGGCGGATGTACATCGTATGATAAGAGTGGGATCCGCGGACGCCATCGGAGATTCCAATTATGCGTTCTGATATTGTGCCGGGAAGGGTTTTTCCCGACTACCAGCTGCCCGATCACACCAAAGAACCGCGCAAGCTCAGCGAACTGCAGGGCGACGATCCGCTGATCCTCACCCTCGCGCGCGGCCACTACTGCCCGAAGGAACATCAGCAGCATCTGGAACTCGCCGCGTTCTACCCGAAGATCGCCGTGGCATACACACAAGTCGTCACGATCTCGACCGACGACCACCATACGCTCCAGGAATTTCGAGCATCGGTGGGAGCCCAGTGGACATTTCTCTCCGATCCGGATCGAATCGTTCAGAAGGATCTCGATATCCAGGAGTACACCGACCCCGAACATAATCCAATGATTCCGCATACGATCGTGCTCAAGCCGGGCCTGGTGATCCACAGCGTCTACAACGGCTACTGGTTCTGGGGTCGTCCGTCGGTCGTCGATCTTTGGCGCGACCTGCGCGTCGTCACCCGGGAAATCCGGCCAGACTGGGATCTGAGCAGCCCCGGGCTCCGTGAGAAGTGGAATGCAGGGGATCTTTCGCCTTTCCACGGATGGAACAAGCAGGCCGGTCGGAACGGACATTAGAGAACGGACATTCGAGAAAGAAAAACAGAAGGAAATTCTCCAAGATGGCTCGCCTGCTCTCAGTAAATGTCGGCCTTCCGCGCGACGTAACGTGGAAGGGCAAGACTGTGCGAACAGCAGTCTGGAAATCTTCCGTTGCGGGGCGGCGCATGGTGCGCAAGCTCAACATTGACGGTGATGGGCAAGGTGATCTGGCCGGTCACGGAGGGGAGCATCGCGCCGTCTTTGTCTATCAGATGGACTCCTATCATTACTGGGAGCGCTTTCTGGCCCGCAACGATTTTACCTTTGGCCAGTTCGGCGAAAACTTCACGGTCGAGGGCCTTCCGGATGACGAGGTCTGGATCGGTGATCGCTACCGGATCGGCGGCGCGCTTTTCGAAGTGACGCAGCCGCGCGTGACCTGCTATCGCGTCGGCATCCGCACGAATGAACCTCGCATGGCTGCTCTTCTCGTAGCACATCACCGGCCCGGATTCTACTTTCGGGTGCTCGAGGAAGGAGAAGTTGGCGCAGGCGATGACATCGTAAAAGTTGCTGACGGTCCAGAGCGGATCACCGTGGCGGAGATTGACGCCCTCCTGTACTTGCCAGGGCATTCCCCTGATCAACTCGAACGCGCGCTGCGGATTCCTGCGCTGAGCAAGGGTTGGAAGGGTTCGTTCCAGGCAATGCTCGATCAGGAATCGCGTTCCAGGACTGCAGCCGGGAATCCGGGTCTCGCATATGAGGAGCAAGCTCCGGCATGGCCCGGGTTCAGACAAATGCGAGTTGCAAAGATCCGGAAGGAAAGCGATAGCGTGACTTCCTTTGTTCTTGCGCCGATCGATGGGCAACCTCTTCCTGTATTCCAGGCCGGTCAATTCGTAGTCTTGCGGTTGCTCGTCGATCCGGGCAAACCGCCGGTTCTTCGCAGCTATTCCCTGTCCGATCTGCCGGTAGCCGATCATCTCCGCATCAGCGTCAAGAGTGAGTCGCATGGCGCCGGAAGTTTGTTTCTGTCGAACCGCGTGCGAGAGGGCGATCGATTGGACGTGAGTGCGCCCCGCGGAAGCTTTACGCTTCATCCCGGTGCGAATCCTGTGGTTTTGCTCAGCGCCGGAGTCGGCGCAACGCCCGTGATGTCGATGCTGCACGCACTCGCCGCAGGAAAATCCGAACGAGAGATCTGGTGGATCTACGCAGCGCGCAACCGCGTCGGCCATCCATTTCGAGACGAGTCGCGTTCCCTGCTGAAACAGCTCTCCCGCGGACGAAGCTACATCGTGTACAGCCAACCCGCAGCAACCGATCAACCCGGGTTGGACTTCGATACGTCGGGCCATGTCGACGCAGCTTTGCTGGCGAACATTGGGGTGTCACCCGATAGCGAATTCTATCTGTGTGGCCCTCCTTCGTTCCTGGAAAACATGCGCGACGGGCTGCGAAATTGGGGTGTGCCCGCCAGGAATGTGCACACTGAAATCTTTGGCGTGCTGGAGAGCATTACACCCGGTATGGCACGGGTGGTTCATACACCCCACGTGCCACCAGGGCCGCCGGGATCCGGCCCCTCAGTGTCATTTGCGCGCAGCGGGGTCACGGCCGCCTGGGACCCCAAATATCAGAGTTTGCTGGAACTGGCGGAAGCCTGCGACGTTCCGGTCAGATGGTCGTGCCGGACGGGAGTGTGCCACACCTGCATGACGGGTCTGATCGGCGGATCGATTCGTTACGACCCGGAACCGCTGGAAAAGCCGGCGCCCGGAAATGTGCTGGTGTGCTGCTCACAGCCGGACGCAAATGTAATTCTTGACCTTTGATGACATGACGTGGAAACGGCAGGGACAGCACTGTCGAACAGACTCTCACGGCGAAGATCGCATGGAGCGCGAGCCAGTTCAGAATTCTCGCAGAATTTCCGAACGCGCAAGGGCCAAAGCAATAGTGAAACGGGAAAGCAGCTTGAGCGCGCACGCAATCATTGATGTGCGCCCTGAGATTGAAGTCTGGTCGCAGGCGGTTGATTCCTCAACAGATTTCCAGTAGCGAATTCCAGGTTGACCGCCCCCAGAAACAGTTCTGATCGCGCAGAAACACTGGAGAGTCGAGCCTGGGCCAGCTGCTTCTCCGCGGTAACCACATCGACCAGATTCTTGACTCCATATTTGTATGCCTCGAGCGATGCCGAGTAAGAGGCGTTGGCGGACTCGAGAAGTGCCACAGCGGCCTCGTGCTTTCGCAAGGCGGTCCGGAATGCGATGTAGGCGGTCCAGACCTCGCGCGTCGTCTGATCATGGATCACCGTGAGTTCATCCTGTGCTTCCCGGCGCTTCGATTCGGTGATCGACAATTCGTTCTTGCGGACACCTCCGTCAAAGATGCGCCAACGGATGCCGAGTGCGACGGACCAGGTAGGCTCGCTCGCGGAACCGAGTTGGCCGTAATCCGCCGTGGGCCAAACGGAGGTCTGCGCAACCGACCCCGAGAGAACAATCTGCGGTTTGTACTCCGCCCTGGCGGCACGAATGCGAGCCTCGGCAGAACGGACACGCAGAGTCTGCGCCATGAGCTCGGGACGATTCTCCATGGCGCGATCGATCAGCGCCTCAATGGACATGGTGAGACTCTCCGGCAACGGCGCACTCCGCTGGCTGTCAATGACGATGTTGGGGGACGGATCAGCTCCAACCACTTCGGTCAGCGTGACGCGCGCAATCTTTTCGTCCCCATCCGCGGATTCCTTGTCAAAGGCAGCCTGTGAGGTTTCGGCCCGGGCGTTGAGAACATCGGGAAGAGTTGCAAGCCCGTTGTTCAGTCTGTTTTCAGCCGCATCCTGCGTGGTTTGTGCAGTTCGCAAAGTTTCCTGAGCGGCCTCGAATCGTTCCTGTGCAGTCACCAGCTGGTAATACGCACTGGCGACGCGAAACGCCAGCGCTTGATTTACCTGAGTAACGTCCGCACCCGCGGCGAGCTTCTCCTGTTTCGCGGATTCCACGTTCGCTTCGCGTTTACCAAAGTCAAAGATGAGATATCGGAGCGTGACTTCAGGCTGGACGATGGGCACCTCAACCATGACGTAACCGCGAGGAGCCAGAGGTTTGGGGAACGGATTTATCAATCTCTCGTCGCCTAAGACCGCCAGCCCCTCCAACTCAGGATAATAAGCGCTTCTGGCCAAGCCGAGTTCACGCGCTTTCTGCTTTGCGCGCTCCCAGATCGCGCGCGTGCTGGGGTTGTGATGCTCGGCAACGTCGATCAACTCGGCCAGGGTGTAGGGGCGAACCGGGTCGAGAACAGCTGCCCCCTCGCGAGGAGTTTCGCGAGCGGCGCAGTCGGCGACAGCTGCTGGAGAGGACACCCTGCCGGCACATTGCCCCACGGCTCGCGGCGCCGGGAAGGCGAGAAGCAACGACAAAAACAGAACATTCAATGATGGATTGTCTTCGAACAATCGAAACTTCTTCCCGTTCATTTCCGAGCAACAGGTCGGTAATCGCTAGTCCGACCCATCCGTATGGGCGTCGTCGCAAAAATTACCTGTGCCTCGCTAAGTTCTTGCAATCCCTCGGATGCGGTTGCCGCTTGACTCTGGGCCGGACAACTTCCTCACCGCGTTGACAAAGCTGCTGAACTCGCCGCGAACTGC
>Ga0123355_10002773_pt1 | contig 24854 bp, 20 predicted proteins | sample TergutEmb28metaG_3_FD_89872 | JGI IMG/M metagenome (GOLD analysis project Ga0123355, IMG submission 89872) | Embiratermes neotenicus P1 segment gut microbial communities from Petit-Saut dam, French Guiana - Emb289 P1 | ecosystem: Host-associated > Arthropoda: Insects > Digestive system > Gut ...
ATACTCCGTAAGGGATATAAACGTTGGTGTACATTTTGCTCAAAATATCTAATGCTCCTATGTCGTGCAGAGATATTAATGGAGTTGAATTTACAACTGCATTAAGCATTCGCAATATCCTCCGTGAGCTCATCTTCCGAACTAAAAGAAAAAATAGATATTCCAAACTTCGACAGGTAGTTGATAAATGACTTCTCGCTCATTTCAGCGAGTTCGGCGCATTGACCTAGTGACAATCGCTCTTCTGTGTAATAGCGTACAGATAACGCCCGTTTCATTTCGAGACCTATTGTGTCTACTGGTTCTCTAAGCGAAAGCACTATATTTTCAGGTATGTTTATTTTTGCAGACAAAGACATCCACCACAACTCCTTTCTAAACATATTAAAATGGCCATATTACGACTTCATTTTTTTCGGCAATGTCATCTAAATTATCTACATACTCATATAATTTATTTCCAGCATAAATAAGCTCTTTTTCGTTCAAGCAATGTTCAAAATATTTCTCAGCATCTGATATAATCATCATACTTCTTAATAACCCCACATCATAATATTTCTCAGCCTTCAATACGTTGCGAAGTATTTCAGTAAATTCGTCCGAAAGAATGTTGTCTAAGTCTGCTATATGATTTATTCCAAAGAGTTTCATCTGGTCAATGATTTTACTATTTTGTTGATATAGATTCTTTTCAAGTTCTAACCATCGACCATCACTAGCGTTGCTGAAACGTTTCCCTAAATACTCGCTTAAAGATATTGCGTTTATTTCGATATTCTTCAAGTTACCAGCCTTAGTCTCCTGACTAATTTTGTTTCTATAAATCACTAACTCATCCGATAATCGCTGAAATTCTATATCAAGCAATTCTAATGTTCCTGCCGCTAAATAAAATCTTCGCTCTATTTCAGACGGTAACCCGTTGTTAAATTTATACATATTATCATGTGACATAGATGCCCAAGCATGCTGCAATAGAGTACGAATTTGTAACTCAAAAACATATCCATTATACTCAGCCCACTCCGATTGATTGCACCTAGGCTTTCCTAGCCTTAGGATATAGTGTACGGATAAATATCCCGTTTGGTCAACCTTTAACTTGGTGAACTTATCCTCTGAATTAGCATTATCAACATCGAATTCTTTTTTTATCATCTGACGTATTTTTTCAACATCTTCCAAAACAAACGTAATTATCCGAATCCCAACTATGTCTGTAAAGTTGCTTAGTTCTTTATAACCCTTCTTTTTGCATTTCTCAAGGAGGCTATCTTTATTCTTGATACGATTAGTTATGCTATGAACATCTATTTTATATGTGCGAACCAATCTTTCGATTAGCGATTGAATCCCAACGCAAAACTCTTTGTAAGTTGGTAGATTTTTATCGTATTCTTCGCCAATTTTTATCACAGTCTTATGTTCCACCAGTGCACATCCCTATTGAAATATTTTTGTCATCAATGCCATGCGGAGCATATCGTATATTTGCGCTACAATATATCCCTTGTATCGCAGGAACGCCGACCAAGCCGTTATAAAAACATGTACATATGCGCAAGTTGTTTCTTCCTTCGTCCACCTTGACGGCGCAATAATTGCTACAAACAAAAACTAATTGAAAAAACCTGCATCAAACCGAAACATAATACCTATACATTGCTCCAGAATAAAAAACAGGGTTGAGTCATTTCTGACTCAGCCCTTTGTACGGAGGGTAAGGGATTCGAACCCTTGCGTGGTTGCCCACAAACGGTTTTCAAGACCGCCCCGTTATGACCGCTTCGGTAACCCTCCAAATATTGCGTATCAGGTTCAAGACCCGACACGCAATCTATTGTATATGGTTATTTTGTATCTGTCAAATTTTTTTATACCCTAACCATTACAACGCCTTCATTGTCGTCGTATAGGCGATCCAAATTGTCGCCAATACGTAGGGTTAGCTGGTCAAACTCGTACAAAATTTCTTCAAGCATTTCTTCAAAGAGGGAGTCCATTATAAATAGCATCATCATCATGAACTCTTCGAGGAACTCTTCTGCTGCGTCCCAATCGCCGTCATATTCTTCGTATACAATCTCTTCGATGGTTTGCTCGATTATGATTTCGATTAGGTCTTCTGCAAAGTCTAGTACCTGCTCGATATCAAAATGGGCACGAACAACGTTAGCACTGTTGTCAATTTCAAATGTGCCACCAAGGGAAATATCGCCAGGAATGTAAAAACCAAGGTCTAGGCTATCAAAGTCCATGTTCACAACAAATGTGCCATCTGCAAAAAATTCTACATAACCGTAATGTTCGTATCCTTCGGTTGCAAAGCGGCCTGCAAGGGCCTCTGGTGTAGCATCAATGCCTGTTGCCACAGGGATGTATGGTTCTTCTTCATATGGCTCTGGTTCTTCTTCTGCGGGTTCTTGTTCAGGTTCTGGCTCCTCTTCTGCTGGGGTTGGGGTTAGTTCTTCGGCTTCCGCAGGGGTTGGGGTTGGGCTTAGCTCTTCGCCGGCCATTGGTGTTGTGGGCGCGTCGTCATTGGAAGTGCCGCTGCCATTATCATCGCTGTTGCAAGCCGTAAAGGCTAGAATAAGTACCAGCACCAAAGCTGGAATCAATAGTTTAATTTTCATTATTATCATCTCCTAAAATATTGTCTTGAGCTTCTTGCTCATCTTCTTCCTGACTATCATCATCGGTTATTTTTGCAATTGTTACAACTTGCGTGCCTGCGCCCATGTTAATTAGCCTAACGCCAGACGCGTATGGGCCTTGTACGGAAATATCCGCTACTTTTATACGGATAATTACGCCTTCGGAATTGATTATTATCAGTCCGTCATTTTCTGTTACAGCGGCTATGCCAACAAGCGCGCCTGTTTTTTCGCTAGGCTTGTACACTGTAACGCCCATGCCGCCACGGTTTTTGTCGCGGAAACTTTCCAGCGGTGTGCATTTGCCAAAGCCGTTTTCGGTTACTACCAGCACATTGCCTTCGGCGGCGGTTGCGCCAATTACCTGGTCGCCTTCGCGCAATTTTATGCCGCGGCTTCCCATGGATGTACGGCCACTAAGGCGGACTTGTGACTCTGCAAAGCGGATGCCACGCCCGTTTTTGGTGGCTATAAACAGCTCGTTTTCGCCGGTTGTGCGCAGTACTGTCATTAGTGTGTCGTCTTCGCGGAATGTGATGGCGATTAGCCCATTTTTGTTAATTTTTTGGAACTGGGAAAGGGCTGTGCGCTTGGCAAGGCCTTTTTCCGTTACCATTAGCAGGTTGCCGTCCCAGCCATCTTTTGTTACGGGAATCATGCCCACCACGGTTTCTCCGCCTGGTAGTGCAAGTAGGTTAACCAGCGGCATTCCCTTTGCTTGGCGGCCAGCCTCTGGTATTTCGAAGCCGCGCAGGCTGTGGGTGCGGCCTGTGCTGGTGAAGAACAGGATATGGTCGTGGGTGTTGGCTATGAACATATCCTTTACCCAGTCTTCGTCGCGGGTTTGCATACCTACTACACCGCGCCCGCCGCGGCCTTGGCTACGGTAGGTTTCAAGCGGTATGCGCTTGATATAACCTAGGTTGGAAATGGTGATAACGCTTTGGGCGTCGTCAATCAGGTCTTCCATGTTAATTTCGCCTGGGTCTATCATAATAGAAGTGCGGCGTTCGTCGCCGAAACGGTCGCGTACTTTTGTAAGTTCTTCATGTAGAACTTGCAGTAGATACGCCCCGTCTGCCAAAATGCGGCGCAGTTCTGCTATTAGAACTTGCAGCTCGTCGAACTCGGCTTGCAGGCGGTCGCGCTCCAGGCCTGTTAATGCGCGTAGGCGCATGTCCACTATGGCTTGGGCTTGTACATCTGTAAACTCGAAACGGTCGATTAGCTTTTGCCGTGCCTCGGCAGTGTCTTGGCTACTGCGGATTAGGGCGATAATTTCGTCGATATGGTCGAGGGCTTTTAGTAGGCCTTCTAATATGTGTGCCCTGCGTTCTGCCTTGGCTAGGTCAAACTGGGTGCGGCGTGTTATCACTTCCCGTTGGTGGTTGATGTAATGCTCAATCATTTCCGCCAGGGTAAGGATTTTTGGCTCTTTGTTTACCAGTGCCAGCATGATTATGCCGTATGTTTCTTGCAATGGCGACATTTTGTATAGCTGGTTGAGAATTACGTTGGCGTTTGCGTCTTTGCGAAGCTCAATAATAATTCGCACGCCAAAACGGTTGGACTCGTCGCGGATATCAGTGATACCCTCAACTTTTTTGTCCTTTACCAGGTCGGCAATTTTTTTGACTAAGTCCCCCTTGTTCACCTGGTATGGTATGGCTGTAATGCGGATTTGTTCGCGTCCGCCGCTCATTGGCTCGATTGTTGCTTCTGACCGAAGTACGCAACGGCCACGGCCTGTGCGGTAGGCTTCGCGTATTCCCCTTGTGCCCAAGATTGCGCCGCCTGTTGGGAAGTCCGGCGCTTTTACTATGTCGATAAGGTCTTCGATATCGGTTTCGATGCCTTCCCGCATATTGTCTACCCGGTGCAGTACGGCGTTGATTACATCGGTAAGGTTGTGGGGCGGGATGTTTGTGCTCATTCCCACGGCAATGCCTACGCTGCCGTTTACCAGCAGGTTGGGGAAGCGGGCGGGTAGTACACTTGGCTCGGTAAATTCCTCGTCATAGTTAGGTATGAAGTCGACGGTTTCCTTTTCGATATCGGCCAGCATTTCCATGGAAAGGCGGGACAGGCGTGCCTCGGTATATCTGGGCGCGGCGGCGTTATCGCCGTCCAGGTTGCCGAAGTTGCCATGGCCGTCCACCAACATATATCGCATAGAGAAATCTTGCGCCATGCGCACCAGCGCGTTGTAAATAGACGAGTCGCCATGTGGGTGATACTTACCCATGGTGTCGCCTGTTATGCGGGCGCATTTTTTGTAACCTTTGGTGGGTTCTAGGCTTAGTTCGCTCATGGAATACAGAATGCGGCGGTGTACGGGTTTTAGGCCGTCGCGCACATCGGGCAAGGCGCGTGAAACAATAACGCTCATGGCATAGTCCAGGAACGAGCCCTTCATTTCATCGGCAATTTCTATGCCTTTTATGCGGCCATCTTGTAATGTTTGGTCGAAATCTGACATGTAAAATCTGTCTCCTTTTGCAGGATTTTTACCACGTTTCATTATAACACAAACGGGGGAATTTGTAATGTAAATGTAAAAAAAATTTCAACTGGTTGGATTTGGTTACCAGTTGAAATTTGTAACGCACGAAATGCGCGGCTTTTGGCCGCTTAGATTCCAGTTGAAATTTAACCTATCACATAAAAAACTTCATTGCCGAAGGTGAAACTGGAAAAATCCACGCCCTTCCCGCTGGCGTACTCCCGCAGAGTCTTCTCATACCAAGGGGAAAGGTCACTTGCTGTGCCTAGGCTTTGCATGGGTAGCGACACGACTTTTTTTGCAGCGTTTATACCATCCAGTAGCTGTACGGTGCTGCCCGGCTGACGTTTTTCAAAACGATGAGCCTCTTTGAAGAAGAATGCCGCATCGAAATGCATGTGAGGCGGGCTGGTTAATATGTCTTGATGGAAACAACCGCCGCCGTAACCAAGCTCTGTAATATATATATGAAGAAACTCCGCGCGGGATTGGTGCAGGTCGTATGCGCAGTATGCCGTATCCTTTGGCAGCCCCATAAACGGTAGCCCCAGTGGGTGAATACCGCAGGCCAAGTCGGCAATTGTTTTTGGCTGACCAATATGGGCAAAGAGTTTTTTGTACAGGTTTTCCAGCTCCTGCCCTCGCTCTTTTGTAGATGCATGAAAAGCCAAGTTTTGCAGTGCGAAACTGCGAATTTCTTCCGCGCTTTTCAAACTGCGAAACTCCGCAGTGGCCTTTTTATAATCTGGATCTCCTAAATATAGCGCGGTTATGTTGTGGATTTTCTCCCTAACGCGCTTTTCCAAGTCTGCAGCGTTTTTGGCAATTGGCGCGCACAGTTCGACAATCGACTCGATAGTTTCTACCGGGATGTTTAACGCCTTGTATTTAGCCATGGATTGGATTTTTTTTATTAACTTCTCGTGCACAGCCGCCTCCTTTACTTATGATAGGGCTCGCCGCTATTTATGCGAAACGCCCGGTAAATTTGCTCGGTAAGCATTACGCGCATTAGTTGGTGGGGGAAGGTTAGCTTGGAAAATGACAGCAAGAAATTTGCTCTTTTTAATACACTGGCACACAACCCCAGCGACCCGCCAATAATAAAATAAATATGACTGTGTCCGTCAACGGTCAGTTTTGCAATTTTCTGTGCAATCCCCTCGCTGGAAAGCTGTGTACCTTCAATTGCAAGGGCGATAACATAGCCGTTTTCTTTTATGTGTCTGTGTAATCGTTCGCCTTCGTGCTTTAGCACAATTAGCTCCTCGGCAGGGGAAAGTCTTTCCCGGGCAGGTTCGTCTGCAACTTCGATTACAGCTATTTTTGCGTATTTTGAAAGCCGCTTGCAGTATTCGTCTACAGCGGCTTTTGTGTGTTTTTCTTTTAGCTTGCCTACGGCTAGGATTGTTATTTTCATACCCTACTCCCTCACTTGCAATAACTCCATTGGTGTCCTAAAACTAATCACAAACACTCCAACAACAGTGCCAAGCACCGCGCCGCCAAGGTAAATTCCTACCAGTAGCCCGGCGGTTGCAACACCAATGCCCATGCCCAAACCCAGCGCAAAACCAACAGCTACACCTGCCAGGCAAACGGTAAGCTGTTCCATGCCAAGGTTAAACCGCGTCTTGTATCGCGCTTGCCCAAGCACTCGCAGTATAGCCACAATTTTGGCGTTTTGCAACATAAGCAGCAGACTTAATCCCAGTGCAAGCACAAAACTTAAAATTTTCGCCACAGGATACAACATTTGCAGCAAATGCAAATTTTCTTCCAGCGGCACAATTACCATCCTAAACTCCGCGTCAAATAGCTCTGCTTGGTGGTTGAAATTGTCTGTCCACTGCTGGTAGCCCCACTGCGGATTGTACCAGCTATGCACGATTTGATATGCCAGTGCTTCATTTACATATTCCAAAAAATCGTGGGTGTAGCGTATTTTTTCTTGGCGCATGGTAAAACTTGCGGCAGACCAATGGTCCCAGCGCAGGTGCGCGGTAAAAATCAAGCCGTCGCCCATGCGATAGGCAGCACCAGGGTGGCCGCCACGGTACACGCCAGCAATTACCACAGGCGTACCGTTTGAACCGTTCCAATGGGGGGCTATATACACCACATCGCCAAGTTGCAGTGTATGGGTAATTGGCATACCGCTTTGGCCGAGTACATAATGCGCAGTATGGTTAAAGTCTTGCGTGTCCAGTATATAGCCAGTGGTTAGCAAATTTTCATGGACTATAACTGGAACTATATTCGGCTGCGGGTTCAGTCCTACATGAAAATCCTCATGGGGAAAACCCGGAGCAAACTCAATCTCAAATTCACCTGAAAGGCCAAGCCCAAAAGCTGCCGGGCGGTGCAATTCGTACATTAAAGTATCCCAGCACGAAAATGTTTTTGCTACGCGGCTGGCAGGGATATCCCTCATTTCTCGGGAAATATTTTCACCTTCAAAATTATATGCAGGCAGGAACAATCCCACGCGGGTTAGGGCAGTGGTGTACAAATTTTCTACAAAACCGCTGGCCATAAGAATATCCAAACTGCCGTCGGGTATGGAATGCCCCCACATTGCGCCGTCTATACCAGCGGTGGGGTCGTATATCTGGCCTGTTATTTCCGTTGTTGCGTATAGGCGGTCAATCTCCCCTTCTGTGAAGGTTATTGTCCTATCCAGCCAGCCAAGGGCTACTATAAATAGCAGTGCCATACCCACCACTAGCGCAGTTTTTACCGGGGCGCGCAACACATGGCGGGCATGATGGCGAATACTTGAGCGAAATTTATCAAGTTTTGCCCGTGTAAGAGTCATGGCTAAAATATCGCCGATGGCGGATATTTTCACATTTGCTGGTGGCGCAGTTTCTCGTATTGTCCGCACTGGCGCGCCGCCGCTGTTTACGCCTTGTATCAGCGATATCATGGACTTTGCAGCAAATGAAAATGTGCCAACCAGTACCGCGCTAGACCATGCAAACAGCATGGCAACGCATAGCCATACCAGATACGCTAGGCTAAGTTGCGGTATAGCGCGTGCCACGGTTTGCTCTGCCTCGTAGCGCATTTGGTCTAAGAAATTGATTACCGTTGTGGCTTGGCCGTAGTCTGCAGGTGTGCCAATTTCGGCAAGTATTTGCAAACTTGCAGCGGCCTGGTGCAGCGCGAAATACCACGCGCCAATACTTGCGGCAACAACCATAGGCAACCAAAACAAAAGTACAGGCATAGCCACCTGCATTGTAGCATTCCTCTGGGAAATACCAAGGGCGCGCAGTATAGCAAACTCCTTATATCGCTGGCGCAGGAATAAAAACACAGTAAGTGCCAAAACAACCGCCAAAACGGCGGAGAACAACAGCAAATTTATGCGAATCGAATTGCGAATAGGCACGGCAGACAGCAAAAAATTGGTCGGGTCTTCTCCCACGAACTGTACAGAAAAACCCATCTCACCAAGCTGTGCGCCATGCGCGGCCATAAAGGGCACATCGTCATCGGGGTTGACCAACAGAAAAGAATACGCACCACTTACAATGTGGGCATCCACAACACCCCAGCCATCGGGGATAATGGACGCAGGCACAAATGCCTCCATATGTCGGAAATTATTTGAAATATGTGCCCAGCGGGGCAAATACCAACGTGGGGAGATAAAATATGTGCCAACAACTTCCACTTCAATTGCAATTGTCTGATAATCTTGCCAATCGCCATTATAGCTGCCAGGAATACTAACCCAATACCCTGCGGGCATATTGCGCCAGTGGGCTTCTGCCCCTTCTGGTATGCGTTGGGATGTTGGGTGCAGCGGGGCTGGCATAGGTGCGCCGTCTGTAAAAGTGCGCATATCGCGCAAAGTAAGGGTTACCGTTTCGCCCACACGTGCGTCGCGTCGCGAACCATCCATCCGCTGGTGTATAACTATTACATGGTTGCGGGTTTGATAGTCTTCGTAGTTGATAAATCTGCCCTGGAAACGTTCGTACACCCCTGTTTGCACCAAGGGCAAAAGCGACATATCCCGCGTGCCCGTTAGCATTAGCATATGGGTGTTTGCTTCAATAATCGCCAGTTCGTCTGCCAGTGTTTGGAATGCTGCGGCCATGGCAGCGTCGTCACTTGCGTCCACAAAATATACATCGTCAAAAAGCGGGAATATATCAATGGCTGTAGCGGTGGGGTTATCGTCATGCAGCACGCCGCGTATCAAATAATAGCCGCCAACATCCAGGTGGTCTATTTGCGAATTGCCATATTCGTCAATTTCAAAGGTGGAAATGTACTGGCGGTTGGCAAAAAACGGGTTTATGCCATAAAGCACATCGTAAATGCCCATAGTAATTGTGCGCCCTACATTGCCTGCAGCCTCGCCATGTATCCGCACATAACGGTCGTGTACCCGCTCGATTTTTACAATAGCTATGCTATCAAAAACATTGCCAAGGCCTTTGTAGTCGAAGGCCAACTCGCCCCGTTGGAATGAGTTGCCGCCAGCAGTATGATGGCCGAAAAATGCATTTGTTACCCCATGCATTGTAGCCTGGGTTATGGTGCGCCTGTCTTCTGTTTGGATGAATGGTGAATTGCGAATTAGTTCTGCCGCGTGGTATACATTATTGTTTGCCACGGGATCGTTTGGGATAAGGCTGCCTATGGTGCGGTAAAATTCCTCGATACGGTTCATCTCCCTGGAGAGGATGATATATTCCACCGAGCGGGAAACAAAGCCAAAGGTCGCCAGGCCCACCAGTAAAATGAAGATAAGGGTGCGGATAGGCTGGCGAATAGTGGATTTTAGAGGGATTTGTTTGCGCATAAGCTACTCCCTTACCTGCAATAACTCCAGTGGGGTTTTATAACTAATAACTAGCACCCCAACCAATGTTCCAAGCAATGCACCACCCAGGTAAATACCAACCAATAGTCCAGCCGTACCCAGGCCAATACCCATAAACATTACCCCTATAAAACCAACAGCCACCCCTGCCAGGCACACAAGCAACTGCTCCATGCCAAGGTTAAACCGCGTCTTATATCGCGCTTGCCCAAGCACTCGCAAAATAGCCACAACCTTGGCATTCTGCAACATAAGCAACAAGCTCAAACCCAGTGCCAGCACAAAACTCATTACCTGTGCAACAGGGTATAAAATCCGTAGCAAATGCAAGTTCTCTTCCAGGGGCACAATTACCATGCGAAACTCTGCGTCAAACAACTCTGCCTGGTGGGTAAAGTTTTCCGACCAATGCTGGTAGCCCCATTGTGGGTCGTACCAAGTGTGCATAATTTGATACATAAGCGCGTCGTTTATATATTCCGTAAATTCATGAGTGTAGCGGATTTTTTCCGGTCTGATGGTAAACTCCGCAGTAGCCCAATGGTTGAAACGCATTTGCTGGGTCAAGATTAGCCCCTGCCCCATGCGATACGCAAAACCAGGGTGCCCGCCGCTGTACACACCTGCAATTACAACTGGCACCGCATTAAGCCAGCTCCAATTGCTTAAAACAACATATGCCTCATCTCCAAGCTGCATTGTGTGAACAATCGCGTTGCCGTCATCATCCAATATATAGCGCACTATGGCGGGGGGCATACCATGTTGGGTAACAAAGTATTCCTCACGGCCCTCTGGGTCCAGTAATGTTTCGGCTGTAAGTGCAGACTCGTGTACAATTACGGGTATACGCAACATTTCGTCAAAAGTTGGTTCATCAACCTCGTATTCTTCATCTTCATCATCTGGCGGCAGTGCGTATGTTGCCCAGTCTATATCAAGGTTAAAATCCTCCGGGCCAAAACCTTCGGCAAATGTAATTTCAAAATCCCCTGTTAGGGCAACACCAAAGGCAACAGGGCGGTATATGTCGTACATTAACCTATCCCAACTGGAAAATGTTTTTACTGCTCGGTCGCCAACAAAATTATGCAATGTTCTATTTTGTTCGCAAACTTCTCGGTCACCAAATGGTGGCATTAGCCTGATGTTGGCTAAGGCCGTTACATAAATATCTTCGATAAAACCACTGTCATATAAAATGCGCAAACTGCTATCGGGTATACCATGTCCCCACATTGCGCCAATACCAGCGGCTGGGTCGTATACCTGGCCAGTGATTACTGTGGTGGCGTATAGGCGTTCAATTTCATTTTCTGTAAAGGTAATTGTCCTGTCCAGCCAGCCCAGGGCAACAATAAATAATAGTGCCATACCCAACACCAGCGTGGTTTTTACAGGTGCACGCAATACATGGCGGCAGTGGTGGCGTATGGCGGAACGCAATTTCCCAAAGGCCATGCGCCCAGTTACCATGCTTAAAACTTGGGCAATATCGGAAATTTTTACGTTTGCAGGGGGTGCGGTTTCCCGCATTGCGCGGGTTGGTGCACCGCCACTGTTTACGCCCTGTATCAAGGATATCATTGATTTGCTTGCAAATGAAAGTGTGCCAACCAGCACAGCGCATAACCACGCTACTATCATGCCTACGGCTAACCATACTAGGTACACCATGCTAAGTTCTGGTATAGCAACCGCGGCCGCCATTTCGGCGTCGAAGCGCATTCTATCTAAAAAATTCATTACAGTAACCGCTTGCCCTTGGTCTGTATGTGTACCCAACTCTGCTAAAATCTGTAGGCTGGTAGCAGCTTGATCCAGGGCGAAATACCATGCACCAATGCTGGCGGCTATTACAATAGGCAGCCAAAACAAAAGCACTGGTACAGCCACCTGCCAAGTTGCACTGCCTTGGGAAATACCCAGCGCGCGCAAAATAGCAAACTCTTTATACCGCTGGCGCAAAAACAGGAACACCGTAAGAGCAAGAACCACAGCCAAAACCGCGCTAAATAACAATAAATTTATACGGATAGAGTTACGTATCGGCACGGCAGACATTAAAAAGTTAGTAGGGTCTTCGCCTACAAATTGTACAGAAAAACCCATGGCGGTAAGCTGCGCGCCATATGCGGCCATAAAGGCTACATCGTCGTCGGGGTTTCGCAGCAAAAAGCTGTACGCGCCGCTTAGAATATGCGCGTCAACAATACCCCAGCCTTCGGGAATAATAGATGCGGGCACAAAGGCCTCCATATTCCAAAAGTTATCAGATATATGTGCCCAGCGTGGCAAGCCCCAGCGGTCGGACACAAAATATGTGCCAACTACTTCAACCTCGATTGTAATATATGGGTAGTCTTGCCAGCCACCGTACCCGGTGGGTATGCTGGTAAAATACCCTGCGGGGATATTGCGCCAGTGGGCTTCGGCCCCTTCTGGTATCTGCCAAAAAAGTGGGTGGTCTGTTGGCGGCAGGGGCGCGCCATCGGTGAAGGTACGCATATCACGCAGGGTTAGTGTTACAGTTTCGCCAACTCTTGCACCGCTACGCAAACTGTCCAGCCGCTGGGGTACAACCATTACATGGTTGCCATCCTGATAGTCTTCGTGTGTTATAAATCGGCCCTGGAAACGCTCGTATACCCCAGATTGCACTAGGGGAAGCAGCGTCATATCCTGGGTACCTGTTAGCATTAGCATATGGGAGTTAGCATAAATGGTGGCTAGGTCGTTTTCCATTGTCGTAAAGGCAGCCTCCATTGCGGTAGCATCATTTGCATTTACAAAATACACATCGTCAAAAAGCGGAAAGATATCGACAACAACGGCAGTTGGGTAGTCCGCCTGTTTAACCATGCGTACAAGATAGTATTCACCCTGCTGCACATGGTCTATATCCGAGTTGCCATCCTCATCTATCGGGAATGTAGACATATACTGGCGCACCCCCAAAAAAGGGTTGATGCCATATAGCACTTCCTGTATGTCCATTGTTAATGTGCGCCCCATGTTGCCGCCAGCCTGGCCAACTATGCGCACATATCTATCATGTATACGCGCCACGCGCACAATAGCTACCGTATCAAAAATATAGTCCAAGTCTTTATATGAAAATGCCCGTTCGCCACGCATAAAGGAGTGACCGCCCACTGTATGGTAGCCACGCAAAACGTTTTGCACGCCATACATAGTGGCTTGCGTTATGCTGCGCCTGTCTTCCATTTGCACAAATGGCGAATTGCCGATTATTTCTGCCGCGTGGTAAACATTATTGTTTGCAATTGGGTCGTTTGGAATAAGGCTGCCTACCGTACGGTAGAACTCCTCGATGCGGTTCATTTCCCGGTTTAGGATTATGTACTCTACCGACCGTGAAACGAAACCGAAGGTTGCCAAGCCTACCAGTAATATGAAGATAAGCGCGCGGACGGGCTGGCGGATTGTGGATTTTAGTGGTATTTGCTTTCGCATTTTGTATCATCCTTTTCTCTATGCAAATAAGCGCGCTTAGCGCGCGCGTTTATTGGTATAGTTTAGGGTTTGGGGTTAGCCCTTGTCTTGGGTCAGTACCCCTTCCTTCATTCTATATATATTATCTGATATATTAGCAATTTCAGGGTTGTGGGTTACAATAACCACGCAATATCCATGTTCGTGGGCAAGCTGCTTTAAAATATCCACAACAACGTCGCTGTTGGCTGTATCCAGGTTACCGGTTGGCTCATCTGCCAATATTACCTTTGCGCCAACGGAAAGGGCACGGGCAATGGCTACGCGCTGCTGCTCGCCACCAGATAGGTTTGCCGGGTAGCGGTGGTACTTATCACTGGTTATGCCAACGGATTCCAAAAGTGCTTCGGCTTTTTTCTGGGCATCGGCTTTTTTCGCGCCACTGGCCTCCAGCGGATAGCAAACATTTTCCAGCGCGGTAAGCAGCGGAAACAAATGAAATGCCTGAAAAACCATGGCGATACGCTCGCGACGGTACAAATTTAGATCCATTTTGGCCAAATTTTCCCCTTCAATGGAAACAGAGCCGCCGTGGGGCTTATCCATGCCCGCCATAATGGAAAGCAGAGTTGTTTTACCACTGCCCGACGGACCAACAATAGCGTTTACCTTACCGCTTTCAAACTCGGCAGAAACACCTTGCAACACGTCGCGGTTGCCCTTACGGTAGCGGTACGATACATTTTCAAGTTTTAACATGAATGCTCACTCCTTTGGGGTATGTATTTAATTCGGGATTATACACTACAACTGTAGCATGCGCAAATCAATAACAATTGTTAAGCCACGTGAGAATATGTAAAAAGCCACAGCAATTTACAGGAAATTGCTGTGGCTTTTGTTTGTTATTAAAAATGTTAAGTGCTTGAATATAGTTGATAAAATAACAACGCAAACTGCGTCAAAAAAAGTCTGAAAACTAAGGGCTAGATTGTGAAAAATTACAAAAAAATCCCAGCGTTGCGCCTAAGCAGTGTCGCGCCCTGCCATAGCATAGCCGTGTGGCCGTATTCTCGGATGAAATCTATGTCGGGTTTTTCCAGCCAATCCTGGGGGTTTACGTATGTTTTTTGCTTTGGCAAGTTGTGCCTGCACGCGTTTTGGCAAATGTCACAGCCATATAATTGGCCACCTTTTTTTATAAGTGTTTCTTCGTGGGCGGTCAAATTTTTTTTCTGTGTTAGGTATGACAGGCATCGGGAAAAATCCAGCCTGCGCCCCTCTTGCAATGCCCCGGTGGGGCAGGCTTTTATGCAGTGGTTGCAGTCTGGTGGGCATACTGATTTTGAATTGCCTAAGGTAAAAGGTAGCTCCTCCACCGGCATTGTCGTTAGTAATAACCCAATATTAAACCGTGTGCCAAGCTCTGGTGAAATAACCAGCCCGTGTCGCCCAATAAATCCAATCCCTGCCCGCACAGCGAATGCTCTTTCATCCAACGTACCGCTGTCTACCAAAATTTTATAGCGGAAAGCATCTTGTTGCCTTTCAAGCTCCAACGCAAGTTCTTGCAAGTGGGATTTTACAATGGGGTGGTAATCGTCGTCTGTGCCAAGGGAGGATAATTCTACAAGCCCGCCCTCTACAGGGCTGGTACAGTGTTCATCCACACACCTACCAACACCGACAACTATAACACTCCGCACACCATCCAAAACCGCGCTTGGGTCAATTCGTTTGCGCATATTACGGCTAACAAATGGCGTATCAACGGCAATTTCCCCGCTAAGCGGCGAAGGGTCACACGCAGCAACAACAACCGCCATTATTCAACCAGCCCTTCCACTGTACCAATGCCCACCATAAAGCCAATCATTTTGCCAGGGAAGCGGCTTACATAGCCGTTGTAATCCGCTACTGCCGTGGCATATTCACCTAGCCGCGCTTCATATTCTTCATCGCTTACAGCACTGTCGTCAAAATTATCTGTAAGCTGCATACGCAAATCATCAACCCTGCCGCGCTTTTTTATCAGCTGGCCATGGGCAAACAATCCAAATGCCGATACTAAAAACACCAGGGAAGATACTCCGCTAAAGACAAAAATCATCACAACTCCAAATGGCAGGCAGCTTTCATTGCTGCAATATGCGCCGGGGTAGTGCCGCAGCAGCCACCTAAAATAGTCACGCCCTTGCCAGCCATAGCAGCCATAAAAGCCCCGTACTCATCTGGCAAAACGCTGTAAGTTACTGCGCCATCCACTACTTTCGGTAGTCCAGCATTAGGCTGAAAAATTATCGGCACAGTTGCCAGTGAAAGAGTTTCTTCTATTATATATGCGTAATCCAAGCCCTGGCCGCAGTTTAGCCCCAGCGCGGCCACGCCAAGCGTTTCCAACAGTTCAACCATCTCGCCCACACTTGCGCCAAACATAGTGCGGCCACGGGTGTCGAAACTCATGGTAGCCCAAACGGGCAGCCCTGGTTTAAGTGCCGCCGTTACAGCCAATTCCAGCTCCTGCAAGTCTGTATGTGTTTCGATTAAAATCAAGTCTGCCTGCTGCGCACCGTGCTCTACTGTAGCGGCAAAAATAGTCGCAATTTCTTCCCGAGTTGCGTCGCCATATGGCTCTAGGGTAAGTCCGGTTGGGCCCATGTCCAGCGCGACCATGCCGTGGCCGGCTTTTTTTACCGCTGCCCGTGTGTGTGCCATTGCTGCGTCTATAATTTCCGTAAAATTTTTATGCTTATGGCTGTATGCGCCAAAAGTATTGGCGGTAATAACATCCGCACCCGCTTGTAAATACGCCAGGTGCAAATCCTCCACCGCCTGGGGATGGCTCAAGTTAGCCAAAACAGGGTCGCAGGTTATGCCCATTTTCAAAAATTCCGTACCTGTGCCGCCGTCCAATATTTTCACATTAACACTCCTTTGTGGGTTTTATGCATAGTATACTGCATTTGTGAAAATACTACAAAACAATACTGAATATAAAGGAGGTTTCCATGGGAATCACATCTAAAAAACAACAAGACATCCCCACAGACAACTGTATCAGAACCGCAGGTTATTGTGAAGGTTGCAATAAAACCCACGACGCGGCCGAGTTTGAAACAGCGCAAGACAGTTTGCGGCAAGAAAAATCGACTGGAAATTAAACGCATAAAGCGTGCGCATTTCGTGCAGAACAATTTTCAACTGGAATCTAAGCACGCAAAGCGTGCGCATTTCGTACCTTGCAATTTTCAACTGGTAACCAAATCCAACCAGTTGACAAGTTATCCAAGCTATGGTAGAATGTTCGGAGTTGGGCGGGTTCCCGAGTGGCCAAAGGGGACGGACTGTAACTCCGTTAGCTTAGCTTTCGAAGGTTCAAATCCTTCTCCGCCCATTGAAAAGTCTTTGTCGCCCTATCCGACGAGGACTTTTTTTATAACATTTACCAACACCATGAAAAGGAGCAACCTACCATGCCAAACCTAGCTCAAGCCTTGGAAATTTTGCAAAAGTACAACAAAGAGCCGTTCCACATCCAACACGCCCACGCTGTGTCCGCCACCCTAGGCTATTTCGCAAAAACACATGACCCAGCTCGTGAAGAATATTGGCGCGTGGTGGGCATTCTGCACGATACAGATTACGAACTTTACCCCGCTGAACACTGCGTAAAAGGCGAAGAACTCCTAACGGCTGAAGGCGTACCACAAGACATAATCCGCGCCGCACTAAGTCACGGCTATGGCATGACAGAAACACCACACAAACCCGAACATATAATGGAAAAAATCCTATACGGAATAGACGAACTTACTGGCCTAATAGGCGCGGCGGCACTAATGCGCCCCAGCAAAAGTACATTAGACATGGAACTATCCAGCCTAAAAAAGAAATTCAAAGACAAAAAATTCGCCGCAGGTTGCTCCCGCGATGTAATCCGCAAAGGGGCAGAAATGCTTGGCTGGGAATTGGACGAGCTATTGGCCGAAACATTAAAGGCCATGCAAGCCCACGAGCAAGAAGGTTGATGGCAAAACACATAAAGGAGCACCCCCATGTATAATCCAACAACAAACACAATAACCACCACCCGCCTAATCCTACGTCCTTTCACCCTAGACGACGCGCCACGCCTTGTCGAACTTTGCAATAACTACAATATATACAAATCCACTCTAACCTTACCATACCCGTACACAATAGAGTCTGCCCTATCGTGGATACCAACCCACCAAGAGGGCTTTGAGCAAGATAGCATATATAATTTTGCGATAACCGACAAAACCACGGGTATCCAATATGGTTCAATATCTCTATCCAATAACAAAGCCCATAAAAACGGCGAAATTGCCTATATGATAGGTGAAGAATACTGGGGGCGTGGCTACGCAACCGAGGCACTAAAAGCCCTAGTCCACTTCGCCTTTACAGAAAAAGGCTACCGCAAAGTATGGGGCAGGTTTTTCACAAGCAATCCCGCATCAGGCAAAGTAATGGAAAAAATAGGCATGACACAAGAAGGCTTGCAAAAAGCCCATGTGCTTAAAGATGGACAACCACAAGATATGATGCTTTATGGTTTACTAAAGGAGGATTTCCAATGACCCCAAAATTCAACGCGTACGACGTTCTACTGGAACGCGGCTTTATTTCCCAGTGCACCCACGAAGAAGAACTCCGCGACCTAATGTCCCGCGAGACACTAACATTTTACATGGGTTATGACCCAACGGCAGACAGCCTAACCGCTGGCCACCTACTAACCCTAATGGCTCATGCCCATATGCAAAAAGCCGGCCACAAACTTATTACCCTAATGGGAACAGGCACAGGCATGATTGGCGACCCTTCCGACAAAACGGATATGCGCCAAGTAATGACCCGCGAAACTGTTGCCCACCATATAGCCTGCTTCAAAACCCAGTTCGAACGATTCGTAAACTACGATTACGGCGAAGCGGTTATGGAAGAAAACGACTGGCTACTTGACCTAAAACTTGTAGACTTTATGCGCGACTACGGCGTGCATTTTTCCGTTAACAAAATGCTGGCCGCAGAATGCTATAAGTCTCGCTTGGAAGATGGCCTTACCGCGTTTGAGTTCACATACATGCTAATGCAAGCATACGATTTCCTAGAGTTATATCGCCGTTACGGCTGTACATTGCAGCTTGGCGGTAGCGACCAGTGGAGTAATATAATTGCTGGCGTAGAACTTATCCGTAAAGTAGAAAAGAAATCTGCATATGGCTTAACCTTCACATTGCTAACCACTGGCGATGGTGTGAAAATGGGTAAATCTATGGCTGGTGCTGTTTGGTTAGACCCCGCAAAAACTTCGCCATTCGACTTTTACCAATACTGGCGCAATACCGCAGATAGCGTGGTTATCCGCAACCTAAAACTGCTCACATTCCTTTCAATGGAAGAGATAAACGAAATGGCCACATGGCAGGGTGCAGACCTTAACCGCGCAAAAGAAATTTTGGCATATGAAGTAACAAAAGTTGTACATGGCGAAGAGGAGGCCAATAAAGCACAAGTCTCTGCCCGTGCCCTTTTCACAAAAGGCGCAGAGCTTGACCTAGAGTCTCTTCCTGTGACCCCAATTGCCCCAGGCCTAATGATTATCGAAATCCTGGAGCAAATGAAGCTAATCCCATCCCGTAGCGAAGGCCGCCGCTTGATAACTCAAGGTGGCATAACCCTAAACGGCGAAAAAGTAACAGCTCACGACCATGTAGTAGATGAAGCTCAGTTCAAAGACGGCTACATTCTCATACAAAAAGGTAAAAAGGTGTACCACCGCGGGCAACTGATATGAGCGATAAGGAAATAATAATCAACAGTACCGACATATACACAACCGCAGTAAAAAAAGGCCAGTACCCGGAAACGGGCTGGCCTGAAGTTGCTTTTGTGGGAAAATCAAACGTGGGCAAGTCTTCCCTTATTAACGCAATGCTAGGCCGCAAACGCCTGGCGCGTACTAGCGGCACGCCAGGCAAAACCCGCACCATAAATTTCTTTCACGTAGAAAGCAAGCTCCTTTTTGCTGACTTGCCGGGCTATGGCTATGCCCGCATTAGCAAATCCGAGTCCGAAAAATGGGGAGAAATGGTGGAAGAATATCTACAAGACCGCCCGGAACTCAAGCGTATCTTGTTATTATTAGACATCCGCCACGAGCCTGGCGAAAATGACTTGATGCTTTTCGAATGGCTACAGCATTTTAACCTGCCATTTACTATAGTGGCTACTAAAAGCGATAAGCTAAAGCGCAGTCAAATACCGCGCCACCTGGCCATAATTCGTAAAACTTTGGGCATGGATACGCCTCCAATTCCATTTTCAAGCGAAACTCGTGACGGTCGCGAGCAATTGTGGGGCATAATCCTAGACAGTTGTGGCATAGATGTGTTATAATAATGTAATAATCCATATGTAAAGGAAGGTGTAATCTTGGCCGAAACAACAAAGCAAAAGCCAGAAATCGTTGTAGGTAATATCTATGATGGCACAATTCTAAAGCTAAAGCCCTTTGGCGCGATAGTAACGCTGCCGGGTAATGTTTTGGGCCTTGTTCACATTTCCCAAATCGCCAACGGCTTTATACAAAATGTAGAAGATGTGCTGTCCATAGGTGATGAAGTTGTTGTGCGCGTACTTACGGTAGAGGCCGCAACAGGCAAAATATCCCTAACCATGAAGGATATCCCCCAGCCCACCCAATATGAAGATGATGAAGAAGGCGACGGCTACCAGGACTACCGCCCAGCCCCCGTTGCAATTTCACCAGCCCAGGCCGCATCCTTTGAAGAAAAGCTAAAGTCTTGGCAAAAACTATCCAGCGACCGTATCGCTGGCATTAACAGGCGCAACAAACGAAGAAAGTAAAACTAATGCAAAGCCCCATATACGGGGCTTTTTTTATTCCCTAAAAAATGCTATACTTCAAAGAAAAAAGGACGTGCGTATATGGACAACATTCCAAAAAACTACGACAAATCTCGCGAGACAGAAATTTTCGCCCGCTGGATAGAAAAAGGTTACTTCAAAGCCGCACCAAACCCCGATAAAAAGCCCTATACAATTATGATGCCGCCGCCAAACATTACCGCCCAGCTTCATATGGGGCACGCGCTAAACAATACGGTGCAGGATATTCTCATACGATTTAAGCGAATGCAGGGATATGAGGCACTGTGGCTGCCGGGTACAGACCATGCCGCCATTGCCACCGAAGTTGTTGTAATAAACAAACTGGCAGAGCAGAGCATTACCAAAGAAAGCCTTGGCCGTGACGCGTTTTTGGAAAAAATGTGGGAGTGGAACGAGGAATACGGCGGCACAATAGTGAACCAGCTAAAAAAACTTGGCGCAAGTGCCGACTGGGACCGCATCCGCTTTACTATGGACGATGGGCTTTCCAACGCTGTGCTTGAAACATTTGTGCGCCTATACAACAGCGGTAAAATTTACAAAGGCGAACGCCTGGTAAACTGGTGTGTAAAATGCGGCACAAGTATATCCGATGCAGAGGTAGAGCATAGCGATAAAGAGGGCGCGCTGTACCATTTTAAATATCCCATTGAAGGCACAAGCGAGTTTATAGCCTTCGCCACCACACGCCCAGAAACAATGCTTGGCGACACCGCCATTGCAGTTAACCCAAGCGACGAACGCTACGCCGCACTGGTGGGCAAGTTTGCAATCGTGCCATTTGTAGAGCGCAAAATCCCAATAATAGCCGACCACTATGTAGACAAGGAATATGGCACAGGTGTAGTAAAAATAACCCCAGCCCACGATCCAAACGACTTCGAAGTTGGCGAGAGACACAACCTACCCCGCGTAAATGTAATGCATGACGACGGTTTAATAAACGAAAACGGAGCACATTATGCAGGCCTAACCCGCGAAGAAGCACGAAAAAAAATAATAGCCGAAATGGACGCACGGGGTCTATATATCAAAACCGAGCCCCTAACCCACTCCGTTGGCGAACACGACCGCTGCCACACAGTGGTTGAACCCCTGCTAAAGTTGCAATGGTGGGTAAAAATGGCGGACCTTGCAAAGCCCGCCCTGGACGCATATGAAAATGGCAGCCTAAAATTCAACCGCGACCGCTTTGGCCGCATATATAAAAACTGGCTAGACAATATCCGCGACTGGTGCATTTCCCGCCAGCTTTGGTGGGGGCACAGAATACCCGCCTGGTACGATTGCGAAGGCAATATTTACGTTGCCGCCACAGCGGAAGAGGTAGAGAAGCAGTTCAAAGCATTCCTTGCCAATATTTCGCAGAGTGCGCCTGGTGATACGGGGCTTGGCCAGCGCGTTCGCGCATTAGAAAGCCACGGGCTAGTGCAAGACGAAGATGTGCTGGACACCTGGTTTTCGTCTGCCCTGTGGCCATTTTCCACCCTTGGCTGGCCAGAAAAAACGCCAGAACTGGACTATTTCTACCCAGGCGACGTACTTGTTACCGACCGTGGCATAATCTTTAACTGGGTTGTGCGCATGGTGTTTATGGGTATCGAGTACATGGGCGAATTGCCGTTTACCGATGTTTTTATAAACGGCACAGTGCAAGACGAGCAAGGCCGCAAAATGTCAAAATCCCTAGGCAATGGCATAGACCCGCTGGAAGTTATAAGCGAATACGGCTCGGATGTGCTACGGCTTATGCTAATGAGCGGCAACGCCGTGGATAGCGACACCCGCTTCTTTTACGACCGCTTAGACCCTGCACGAAACGCGCTGAACAAACTATGGAACGCCACCCGCTTTGTACTGATGAACCTGGACGGCGCACCTGCCGCCGCACCTGCACTGCAAATGGAAGACAATTGGATACTCTCCCGCCTAAACACCATTATAAAGGAAGTAACAGAAAAACTGGACGAACATGAACTGGGCATTTCTACCCAAAAAATTGTGGACTTTGCATGGGACGAGTTTTGCGACTGGTATGTAGAAATGGTAAAGCCGCGCCTGTATAGCAAAGATGAAAGCCCAGAAACCGTGGCCAGCCGTGCCGCTGCTCAAGCCACCCTGCGCAAGGTGCTAATAAGCATTGTAAAGCTGCTGCACCCCGTCACGCCATTTATAACGGAAGACCTGTTCCTAGCGTTGCAAGGCGAAGAGGAAACCATCATGCTTTCCCAGTGGCCTGGATATGACACCGCGTTAGAAGACTCGGCGGCGGAAAAAGACATCGACCGCATAAAAGAAGCCGTGCGCGGTATACGACAAGCACGGGCGGAAAAGCAAGTGCCGCCTTCTCAGAAAATTGCGGTAATAATACAGCCCGCAGACGACTCTACAAAAACCTTGTACCAAGCAAGCCTATCGTACTTTGGTATGCTGGTGGGCGCGAAAGACGTGGTAATTTCCCAGGAAAAGCCGCCAGAAAACGCAGTTTCTATAGTAGTGCAGGGCGCAACAATTTACCTGCCAATGGATTCGCTGGTGGATGCAGAAAAAGAAAAAGCCCGCCTGGAAAAAGAAAAGGTGCGCTTGCAGCAAGAGATAGCCCGTATAGACGGCAAATTAGCAAACAAGGGCTTTATGGACAAAGCACCGGAAAATTTGATAGCCGCCGAGCGTGAAAAACGCGAGAATTTTGTAGCCATGCTGGCTAAGGTAGAAGAAGAGATAGGGTAACAAAAACTCCGTCATTCCTGGCTTGACCAGGAATCTAACTAGATTTAAGCTAGTTAGACCCTGAGAACTAAGATCAGGGTGACGGAGTTTTTTTTACTTGCGATTACTTAACTTGTATAGTTATTCATGCGACATGAATAGTGAGACAGCCCCATTTTTGCGTATGCTGTATCCCCTACAAAAGAGATTTGTGTATAATCGTGTAAATTAGAATAGTGTGTCCTGAACCTGATTGGAGGGCTGTATGAAAAAAATTTTTGCAGTTGTGGCCATTATCATAATTTTGTTGGCTGTAACGGCACTTGCGCTGCTTATCAATCGCAACGCTGAACCAGAGACGGAATTTGTGGCCAGGCCAGAGCGGGAAGAAATTGAAGAAGTAGAAGCCCCCCATATCCCAGAATCTATTCCAGAATCTATTCCAGAATCCGCTCCAGAACCCATCCCAGAGCCTGAGCCTAACAATCAAGAACCGGACCCCGAACCCTCCACAAAACCAGAGGAATGGAACAATATGCCCGCCCCATTCCCAGATGACCATATATCCCCCGGCCCAATGTTAGAATACCGCGAAATACCCGACCCGTTCCCACTACCACCCCCACAGCTAAACCACCCACGCATACAATGGGTAGTTCCACCAACTTGGGACTTCGATGCAGTTTTTCCATTTAGCGAGGGCATGGCGGCGGTAGAATACTACGACTATGAAGCAGAAGGGATGTGGGAGTACCCCGAGCACATCCTAGGCTACGTAAACCGCCACGGCGAAATTGTTATCCCCGTGATACACCACCATTGGCCCGGTTTTTACAGCCACCGCGGTGCGCCGCCTTTTTCCCATGGACGGGTGGCGGTGCAAAGTAACGAGCATGGCGGCGTGGGCATTTTTGATACCGAAGGCAACTTGGTAGTGCCATTTCAATTTTCCGACGCATGGACTTTTTCCGAGGGGCTGCTGGCGGTGCGCGGCTCTGGCGGCTGGGGTTTTATTAACGTAGATGGCGAGCAGGTAATTGATTTTCAGTTTGTGTATGCGACTGCCTTTAACGAAGGAATGTCGGCTGTGCTAAACGACGATTGGCTATGGGGTTTTATCAACCAGGCGGGCGATGTGGTTATTCCGCACCAATTCATTTATGTGGCAGGCCAGGCCGACCATTTTTATAGGCCTGTATTTGTAGACGGCCTGGCGGCTGTTACTATTACCGTACCAAATTCCGATAATTGGAGTGGTTATTGGGGCTTTATCGACCAAACAGGTGAGCTAGTTATTCCGGCTATTTTCACCTGGGCGCATGACTTTTATGGCGGCTACGCAATTGTAGGGCACTACGTGTATGGCCATGGTTTTATAGACCGCGAAGGTAATTTTTCAACCGGTTCCCCGCCAACATCGCCGTTTTCTTGGCGTTCTTTCGATGGCTGGTATCGCGCGGGCTTTGCGTACACATGGGCAGATGGCCGCATTTCTATTTTAGATGAATATGGCTACATTGTTGTACCGCCATTGTTTGACTATATTGGTGACTTATCAGAGGGCCTTGCATGGGTACGCCGCGGGCGTTGGTGGGGGATTTTGGAAATTGTGTCAGATTCATAAGAAACTGTTGAGAAACACCCCCGAAAGCCATGAAAAGAAGATATAATAGAAGAACCATCAAGCGGAAACGGGGAAGAGAAAATGGGATACATCCAAGGAATGGACAGAAATCAACAAACC
>Ga0123355_10002774_pt1 | contig 24854 bp, 18 predicted proteins | sample TergutEmb28metaG_3_FD_89872 | JGI IMG/M metagenome (GOLD analysis project Ga0123355, IMG submission 89872) | Embiratermes neotenicus P1 segment gut microbial communities from Petit-Saut dam, French Guiana - Emb289 P1 | ecosystem: Host-associated > Arthropoda: Insects > Digestive system > Gut ...
AGCAAATGCTGAGATGGTTCCCAAGATTCCAAGTTGCCACTACATGCTTCTCATGTAGCCCTCCCAACTTAAATTTAGTAGTAACCAATTTCATGTTTTATTTACATGTAAAATAACCACTGCTAGCGGGTAACAACCCAATTGCAGTAAATAAATATTATTATCATTATTATTACTTCATCTTGCCATCTATTTCATGGCCTACCTCTCAGCCATATTGTTTCCAAGTTCATATATAATACTTTTTTGGGGAATTCTTTTTTCTGCCTTCTCTGTACATGCCAAAACCAACATAATCTATTTAATCTTACTGCCTCTGTTATAGTGGGTTTTGTAACCACTGCATAAATTTCTTTATTGGTTAATACTCTCCAATTTTCTTTTTCACTGTCATATAGTGGGCCTAAAATTCTTCTAAACACTTTCTTTCAAAAATATTTTCTTTCCACCTCTCTTTGTTAGCATCCAGGTTTCTGATGCATATGTTAAAATTTTGTCTATTATTGTGTTCTTTAGTCTTAAATTTAGTTTTTTATATATATTTTTATTTCTAAAGAAATCTGTAGCATTAAGTATGTTTTGTTAGCATTTTTTATTCTTTCTTGTAAATATATTTGGTGATTGTTATCTTCATTGAGTACAACACCTAGATATTTAAAATTTTCACCTCTTTCAAACGTATAATTTTTTATTGTGTGTGTGCACGCGCGTGCGTGCATGCAGGCACGCGTGCGCACATGTAGATTCATATAAACTCCCTACCAGTTACATAAATAATTATTAAGTATAAAATCCTAGACCAGTTATATAACATTACCTTCATGTGTCTATGTTGTGCTATATGTTCATTTGTTCACAGTCAATTAATATATGTGCCAGAATGTGTACTGTGACTGGAGTGCATCTGAAGTTATTGAAAATTCTTAAATTAAAATTTATGTAAGAGGCTGTGTGCTTTTTTTTTTTTAATTCAGTTAGTTATAAATTCATAACCCTTGTGAATCTGGTCAATGTTTATTGGACATTGTTTACAGCTATCACCTCAGGATAAACAGCTGGAGTAAAGTCATTAAGTAGAATCAATCTTTAACAATCTAAACATTTTATAACACTTAACAGTAGGGGCTTGATGCCATTTCATATAAACACAAGGGTGTGTAGGGTTCCATTTAAAAATACATTTCTTATTCACCCCAACCTTTTCATATTTATAAGTAAACCAAATTACGAACTCAAGATTTACAACAACTTGTACATTCCTGCTGACCAAACTTTGGCTTATTCATTACAACAACAACAACAACAGTGTCCAATTTATATGATTCCAGGTTGTCCAATGTTCTGTCTCGTACCCAAGTAGCAATGAAAGTTCATCACTTGAGGCAACCAATATGTGGAATTCGCACTACCACACATTTTAACCTTTCAAAGCTCCCTAAGGCAGCCCTGGACAGTTTGATGGCACACAATATAAACAGTTAAGTACCTTACAGGTATACTGTTAAAGGTGTAAAGCTTGGTGCTGTCAGCTGCAGATTATCAGTGTTTTTAAAGATCATTTGATCTTCAGTTAAAATCAATCCAACGGTTTCTGACCATGTTCATTTCTTCTTCCATCTTCTGAGGAGTAAATCAGTGTTGTAACTCACTTTTTCCACATTTGGATCAGTTCGTGTGGTTAACGGCTCGTCATTTATTTCCTGAAATGAATTAACGCACACAAAAGCGATGTTAAATTATTATTATTTATCTCATTAACTCATGTTTAACACAGTTGAATCACACCACCTCATACATTTAACAATGAAGGTGACAGTAGATACACGTATTACTTATTGCTGAACTGTCAAGTCACCTAAGAACTTTCTATGTTGCATGTATTTAAGATTGCAGATCTTTGTATGGTCATGTGAAGCAAATCCAGTAAGTATAGTTGCTTGAGAACATCATGCAGTTTGTGAGGAATGACCCCTATTGCAGATATAATGACAGGTAAGGTGCACATGGCTTTTACTTGCCACTGTTGTTTCACTTCAATGCTCAATTATGCATATTTTCTCATGTTTTCGGTATAAGCAGTTTGTAAATTACCCACATTTGGTATGCTGACAGCAATTAAGTAAACTATTTTGTTGGTTTTCTCAAAGACTGTGATGTCAGGGCAGTTATACAATACAGTTTTATTGGTAAGTATTCTGCTGTCCCAATATAAATGTGCCAGATTATTCTCTAAGACCTATGATGGATTGTACATGTATTTATAGTAAAGTTTACTCTCATTCAGTAGGAGTATTATTGCCTATATAAATCATCAACAGTGCCATCCTTTATCATTATGTAATTTGCAGTGTTTACCACCCCAGGTCAACCAAGCATTCAATGCGTTACTGTCAACATATGGTAGAGTCAGTGCATGCACATGCTTCCTGTGCAGTGCTTTTTGGGCCCATACTAACCACTTTTCCCTATCAGTTGTCACTTGTGCCTTCTCCAGTGAGTACATCATACATTAAGAACCAACAGGATGCATTGTTTACTTTCAATTTATTTCAATAACAAACACATGTTTCAAACAGGCTTACTGCTCATCATCAGGAGGTACTACTCTGTATATACAGTAATTGGTATACGTCATGCGTTTATTTTGAATGGCTGTTGGCAGAATTGGGGCGGAACTTATTGTACAGATATATCACGATGCACAGTCAACAACACATTAAATATGGTGAGTACTTATTATCTACATGTACTACTACACTATGAAATAAACATGTATTTTGTTTTTCAATAAAGTACTCTTTAGGTGTGGTTTTGTTTTTATTTAACAAATTACTGATATCAACCCCCTGCCCCATAAGTTCTTGGGACAGTAAGACTTTCAGTTGCCACTTTTGGATGATGAAATCTAGCACTGGTAACTTGAATGTTTTTCTTTATATTCCTTTTCTGTCCATGTCTATGATGCCAAACGAATATGTAAGTAACGGGACAGCATAGGTATTTATTGCTGAACCATGTTTCCCATATACTTTAGTTTTTGTGAGACCCTTGGAATATTCTCTATATTCAGAGAGGATTGGTGATAATGCTTTTGTTATTGTGCCCCCTTCAGTGCAACCTCCCAGTGGGGAATGATCTCTATCAGAAAGTCAATAATTTTGGGGCTAATTTTGTGTATTACTATTATTATTATTATTAGTAGTATTGAAGACTTAATCACACTTCTCAGCATTACATACCAGGGAACTTTCACCTATCCCAGACAGTTGGTAGGATTAGGCTCAGTCAGGGGAAAGAAATTCACCCTATCTCCTAAGGTTAAGGGGCGTGTCCTAGGAATTTGCGTACTATATGACACATTTGCAAGAGTACTGCTTTCTGCCCCACTGTTAAGATGTTCTTGTTTAAACCATAATTCTCTAGATATTTTTGGAAGTTTTTGATGACCCCTCCTTCTGGTGAGATGACTAAGGGGTATGTAGATACACTTATGCTTCCAAATATTCTTGATATCCAGGTCCAAGTGTTCATAATTCATAATTTTCTCTCCTTCAGTTTTGGGAAGTTTATGGGTAAAGGGAACTGCTATATGTAATGTTGCTGTTTTATTCTCTTTATGAATGAGCACTATATCAGGTCTGTTGAAATCTACTGCTTTATCAGTTATGATAAACCTGTCCCAATATGATATCACATTAGCAAATTCCAGCACCAGTTCAGGCTTGCATGACGACAACAATGCAAAAAAACTTGCATAATCTTGAAAATAAAATAAATCAAAGTGCAAGTTTGATGCAACACTGCTAAGAAGTTACATAAACTAGCATGCACCATTTTTCACTGTACTCAGCTGCATAAAAACATATTTCTAGTTATTAAATTGTCAAACTTTATGTCTTCAACAGAGCATTACATGAAATAAAATAACCATGAACTCCTGTTTCCAGCTACCAGGATACATTATTTATTTCTTATAACACAGTCTTTGGTCACAATGCTCCCTTCCACAGCAAAACATTCCTACTCTTACTATTCTTTCTCATCAGTCCACCTGTCAGCCTGGTGGCCACAAATACACATACCTAATTACTTTTTCTGTATCTGTCTTCACACAAATAAGTATTTCCGAGGTTAAATGAAATTGGGCATTTGAATGGACGGATTGGTTGAAAGTCTGAAAGAACAACTGTCAATTATAGCTGTTGACCAAACACAAGACATTCACTCACACATTGACATCATGCAGATTCCTGTTAAATCCATGGGAACTATTCTCTCACTACTCTGTAGTGTCAGAAACTCCCAGTATTAAGAGCTTTAAATTACTGTCATCTTCAATTATCAAATTTCCACACTGCTATGTGGTTATCATTTACCACCAATAAAGGTTCAAATAATATATGTGGTCAAATGTGGAGTGGCTGAGAAACACAGAAAAAAGGGGAGAAGGGAGAATGGGATATAATTTATGTTTTGTGTTTGTGAAAGGAACTGTAAAGTTTATTTTCACTAGTGCATAGTACTATATTTTAGGTCTAAATTTTGACATAACACACAATTCACAGCATACCAAATCAATGATAAAACAGGGTACGTTTTCATAAAAATACACATTTCCCTTTTTTCTGCCATTTTTCATTTGCAATGTCACATTATTATACTTCAACATCATAATCCAATTTACAAATCAGAACAGAGAATGGAAATTTATGTCTCATCTCTGAACATTTTACAACATCAATATGTGGGGTTGCCCACACACTAACAAGAGCTGTGACTGATTAGTTCACTGACAACCAGAGAAATCATGTGGCTACAATATTTATTACCGCACATAAAGTCTCTACCCACCTACTGTTATTACATAAGAAGAGATTTTCAAGTGGCACAAAATTTAATAATCCTATTTATCTTGTTGCAAGTTCTGCTCCACCCTCAAATCTGCATGGCTGTAATTTTTAAAGTAGGAATTATAAAAACTGGCCTTGGGAGTTATGTTTATACTGGACAACAAATTTTTACTGATGTTAGGCTTCTGAAGTAATAGTAGCCATTTCTTATTAATTTCGAGGCACTGAGCATGAATATGACAACGAAAAGTCAAAATTGGCTAGAGTTTCTAAGAAATCCACAAACATTTATTATATACTTAGGGATATGTACATCAGACATGTAAAGATAAAAGTCCACTTCTACTTGCAACTTTGCTTTGCCTGTCGTTGTGTAGCTGCTCAGGAGCATTTCTGGTGAGCACCCAACAGTTGTCAGCGCCGACACGGAAGTGGACCACTTTCCCTGATATCGTTTCTCCATCCTTGCAATTTCCTGATGAAAACATTCACTGTGCTCATCACTAACCTTGCTGCAGTTGTCGAGGAAGAAATCCAAATGGGAATGAAGCATGTGTATCTTTAAGGACATATTGCAACCAAGTTTGTGATACAATGACAACATGTCCTCAATCAATTCCTTGTAGTTATCTGCCCTGATATTCCTGAGGAATTTAGCTGACACCAGACGAAACGCATCCCAAGCTTTTTTCTCATCACCCTGAAGTAGGTTGTTGAACATATCGTCTCTGAAGAGCTTGCAGATCTCAGGACCCACAAAAACCCCCTCTTTAATTTTTGCTTTGCTGAGTCAAGGGAATTTTTCAGCCAGATACTTGAATGCCAATCCAGTCCAGGGCTTTTGCGAAGTTTTTTATCAGACCGAGTTTGATGTGTAGGGGTGGTAGCAGGATTTTGTGCCATTCTGCCAGCACAGGGTGTTGCACATTCTTCTCTCCAACCTTCAGAGATTTCCTTTGAGGCCAGTCTCTCTTCAGGTAATGCAAAGTCTTTGCTCAGCCGTCCCATTCACATAAAAACAGCAATATTTCGTATATCCCAGTTGGAGACCCATCAACAGAGACACTACCATCAGGTCACCACAAATATGCCAGCCATATTTGCTGTATTGAAGTTTATTCAGCAGCTGCTTTAAGTTTTCATAGGTTTCTTTCATGTGGACGGCGTGTCCGACTGGAATGGATGAATGTTGGTTTCCATTATGCAGCAACACCACCTTCAGACTAAGTTTCGAAGAGTCTATAAATAGTCGCCATTCTTGTGGGTCATGTTTGATTCCGGGGGCATTCATCAGGCCATCTACATCGTAGCAGAACACAAGGTCATCTACCTTTCTGAAGAAAGGCACTAACTGCTGATGACTATTGTGAAACGATGAAATTCAGACATTTTCCTCAAGAAGATTCCATTGTTTAAGTCTAGATCCCAGTAACTCTGCTTTGCTCTTGGACAGCTCCAGATCACGAACAAGATCGTTCAGTTTATCCTGTGTGACAATGTGTGGCTGTGGCGCAGAAGACCTACCATGGGAGACTTGTGGTTCAGTAGACGCTGGCAACTCAGGAGAACCTGAGGTTGACTCACCTTCGTCGTCGCCTGAATTGATGGTAAACTCTTTCAGAGGTTCGGGAATGGAAATTCCTTCGCCATGCGGAACTGGGCGGAGAGCAGATGGTATATTTGGATACACAACTGTCCACTTCTTTTTCTTCATGATGCCTCCAGAAATAGGTGGCAGCATACAAAAGTAGCAGTCAGTTACTTGAGTACTTGGCTCCCTCCAAACCATATGAACAGCAAATGGCATCACATGTCTTTTGCCATTCAGCCACTGCGAAAGATTTGTTGCACATTTACGGCAGCATATGTGCAGGGTCCAGGATTTGTCTTGGTTGCTGATCTAGCATCCGAAATACAAGTGATTCGTCTTTTTCACTATAGTGGTGGCGGCCTTTCTTTGCCTTGCAAACGTCACTTCACTGCAAATGTAACAAAAGTTATCTGCACTATCAACACAGTAACGAGGCATCACTAATGCTGGATTAACACTGCTGGGATCACTTTGTGGTATTTATGACGCAGGAGTGAACGTGTGTGTTGTGCATGATGGGCTGATGCAATATGGGGCAATATGATACAATATTTTGAAATTTTTCAATGTATTTCATTTTTAGTAGATATATTTACTTAACACAAACTTCATTATGGACACAAGTGACAGGCAAAGGAAAGTCGCAAGTAGAAGCGGACTTTTATCATTAAATGTCTAATGTAAATATTTCCTAAATATATAATAAACGTTTGCAAATTTCTTAGAAACCGTAGACAATTTTGAGTTTTCATTGTCATATTCGTGCTCAGTGCCTCGAGATTAATAAGAAATGGCTACTATTACCTCAGAAGCATAACATCAGTAAAAATCTATTGTCCAGTGATTATCAATCATGGGAAAGGTGATATTCTGCACAGCTACTTCTTGCAGAACAGAGCATTCAACAAGATGCTAACATACATATATTCCTTTCAAGAAAAAGGGGAAATTCAGCATAATTAGAACATGTGTTTGTTCACTCAGAAGCCACTGTTACTATTCAAAATATGACATACCTGACTTCAAGAGGCTGGCTGCACAAAATTAAACCTAAAGCTGTTGTCTGAGCTCTTGTATACAAAACTGTTGTGGCTGGTTGTTGGCTGATTGGTAATTGATCTTTCTGTGTCCAGTGGCACATCAAAGTTGAATCTGAAGTCATTTTGTGATGGCTCACAAATGACAGTACTCCGCTTCACAAAGCAAGACTTCTTGTTTGGGTATGGCGCAGCAATACAGATCCTCTCCTGGGCTATTACATTCAATGCATTACCACAGACTGACACAGGTAATGTAAATTCAACAAAAGCAGGCATATTACATGAGTGTGCTTAACTAAAGTTTTGGACACTGTCCACTGTCTTGGCATTTTGCACAAAATTTTAAAAGCCAGGTCAACTTTCAAATTTGGAATAAGGAGGACAAGCACCCTAAATCTAGTAGGCTCATTTCAAAGAGACAGTCTTTACACTGACATATTTGTGGGTTTGGTTTTGTGTTGTATAAGGGGACCTGGTGGTTTGTAGGTAAGCTGGGCAGTTCTGTGATTAATTTCTCAAATCATGATTGGCCAGATCCACTCTAAATTTATTTCCATACCCAAACATCTGAATTTTGTTATACTTATGACAGATGTATTTGCTGCCTTCATATTATGATTTTGTCCTGCATTCTGGTGACATAACATGAAAATGTAATGTTACTATCTGTTAAAAAGTCAATACAATACTTCCTGGTTACCATGTTGCTATTTTCCAATTTCAGCCAAAGATGTTGGCAAAAGTGCACACATAAGATCTTAAACATAATAAAATACCTCCATTAATTGAAACCACAACACCTACAATGGCACGAACTTCATGAAACTCTAATAAAATTACTTCATACAGCATGAAACAACCAACCTTTATTAAGCTTCTTTTCTTCTTCTACCATCTTCGTTCTGTAATCGCCAAAAGAAGACCTCATCACTTGTCGCTTTTTTATTACAGGAGCCTTCTTACTCCTCAGAATGGTCAATGAATGAGCTGCATCTTGGACTGTGAAACAGGGAAATATCTCTGTGTCACATTTTAAACTGCTGCTTTGACTCGTATAACTGACAGCTTATTCTGACTTTGAAAAGTACTGATATGAATAATATGCAAATCAAAAAGTAAAAGCAAAATGGAAAAAAGGAAAGAAACCCAGAAGGTGATATTCTGCAAATCCTGACATCCAATACGTGTAGTGATTCCATAATTCTACCTACAGTTCGAAGACTCCCGACACACAGTGTCCTGGTCCTTCAGTAACCTAGGTAGAAACTGACGAAAATCCACCTTGATACCCCTGAACCAGCTACTGAAGGAAATAGTTAAATGGAATACTCCACTGATTAGTTGTGCAGCCCAAATACATAAACTGTACCAAAAAATTACCTGTGAGAACACAGGTCAGTAAATACAGGCACTGTTTCATAATCCAGAATATTTGAGAATATGGCATCTATCCAGTCCTGTGGGTACTTGATTAAGGGCATTTAAAAAATAAGGTAAACAATCTGAAGCCGAGAAATTCATTCTGACCCTCATGTATACATTAGTGAATATGTAGCAAATGGTACACCAGACCGGCCTGCAGTGACCAATGACATTTAAGCATTTGTTCCACTGTAGCAAAAAGGCTTATATTTTGGCATAGAATAGACAAGTGTCAATGTAGTCACATGTCTGCATGCTTCATACTGGCATGTAATGAAAATCATTTGTCAACCAGATGCTTCATAAGTGGTTTAAAGAGACTGGTAATATGTGGCTGTGAGATCAGAACTTTTCAGTAGATGGTCCATACCCTCCCAGCCACAGCACAATAACCACTCAGAAGTCCGGTTGGCAGTGTGGCCCGTTTCTATCATGCAAAATAAGAATAGCATGATTAACAATGAAGGCCTTTTGCAATGAATGGTCTGCGGCCACCTCTCAAGTGCATGATGGACTGTTCCATAAAATGAGCTTTGTTATCATGTGTGAGGTCCTTTGGCATCCAGCATGCAAAAACTTTTCTATACTCCAGGCAGTCATGGACAATGCTATGTGCACTACAGCATATCTAGCTATCAGCAATCTGAGTCAGCATATTGCATCTGATGATAAGGGTACCTGCACAACACACATTATCATTGGACATGCTTGGGTATCCAGATCACTGCTATTCATCACCATTTGTTCTGCCATTATCAAAACACAGCAGCTGCCGTGATATCACGTGTGTTCCATGCACCTCCAACTGGTGATGAATTTCCACCAGTGTGATGCCTGTTACATGCACAAATCAAATTGCATGGCATACTTCAACATGAATCATGTTTCCAGTAGGCCTGACCCTTGTACAGCAATATGACATGCTTGCAGTATCCTCTAATGGATGCATGATGACACAGATGATCTATACATGTCCAGTACATGATGAAATCCAGAAACAGATGATGATACTTCATGTGAGATATGCTATTACATAATATTTTAAACTTCTCTGTACTAAATTAAATCTTAGTGAAATGGGTTGTGATGATGTGACGACTAGCTTCAAATGGCTTAGGGTGTCTTGTTTATTGTATTTTACATTTACACACACTACAGAACTCAGGATAGGATATCTCATGAGATAGCTAATAAAACTTCAAATATCATTCAGTGGTTTATTTTTAACAAAAAATGTCCCAACATGGATCAGAATCTCATTACTGCCCATGGCTGACCCACCAGTTGGTAGGCAGTTCATGTGCTGTCACCATCAAAAGTATGCTATCTGTCTTGTGTCTGGCTGTTTATGAGAAGCATCCACATTGTATGCAACAGTGGACACCCAGTTCATAAATTTAGAGCATCCATTCAAATTGTTTCCAGATTCTGTACTGGGAATGCAGGGGGCAGTGGTTGACAAACATAAGTGTCAGTTTCTCAACTATCACCACCCAAGCAAAATGGTAGTGAGCAGCTCCATACAAGTACTAGGCAGAATTATGTATACTCCGCTCATAATCAAGGAGACACAATACATAATTCCAATGCAGTCCTTGGAACTTGGTGGTGAATAAATACATGTCTCTCAACCATTGATGTACATTGGTCACAAACAATGTTTTTGAGTGGTAACACATAGGAAACTGTTGTGTAGCTTATTTAATGAATGTGCCACTCACTGAAATTTATCACTTGAAAATCATAAGTTCTTTAGAAAGTTACTACAACACAAAACTATTCTTCAAGACTTGTGGAGACAAATACCTTGTTTAGGGGCCATTTTGTTTGTGGCGAGTGCTGCCTCTAGCTGCTGGATGCACCAGTGTAGTTCAAGCTCAAACTGTTGCACTGTGTTACTGTCAGGATCTGCACTGCTGCCAAGTACCTGAGGCATGGCCTTCTCCTTCCCCATCTGACTCACGTGATTTAAAGAATCCTTGTGTTAATGTACTTGACTGAGAATTAATATTGGAGATAATGCACAGGGAACATAGGTTATACCTTGTTAACATGATAGAAAATCCAGACACATATGAACACTTTCCACACTTACACATTTTCACCATCTGAAAAAGTTATCAACACACAGCCTCAAAGTTTTATTCATGTCTCTAATATCTAACACAAAAAATGTTGGATACAATCTGTCATCAGCCCATATTCATATTTACTTCCATGGCACATTTCGTCTACCCATTACATAACGCCACCAAGTATAAAAATTAATACAGATTTAATTTTTCCTTAACAAGAGACTCATATTTATATTTATGCCTCTAGAAGAACATACCACCAGAAAAATGCAGTGTTTATACGTGGCATTTTATGACTGCATGACAGAATAAGGCATGTCACAGCAGTTCCTGGAACATGAAATATTACACAATTTCAAATTGTGTTTATGTATGGCACAACTGTGCTAGATTAGCAGCAAGCAACACTACAGAAAACAGACAGTTATCAGCTGCTTGATAAGTCACACTGCTGGAGATACAACACTTGCTTTCAAGTTTTCTACAGTCTGGCAGTTCTTGCATTTAGGAGCAACTCATTCCACATAAAATTCTTCACCCATATTATCATGATCTGGACACTATTATGAGCACCCTACTTAACACTCTTCAGCTGTTACGTGAACTTTCTCAGTGAAACATTAATATTGGTAACAGTCCTGTACAACAAATACCATTTACCGCAGCCAAATGAAGAATACTGACACAGTCAAAAATGACAGTAAGCTTTGTTATTTCTGGTCTGTGCCAATGCCAGTCATTTGGAGAGAACTTATCCAAAGGACTATCTTGGCATGTTTGATCTGGCACAGGTCAGAAAAATGTCTTTGTTCTTCAAGACTAATGCATGCAATGAATTAGCAGAAGAAGGATGTATCTTCTCGCTATGTTTAATCGCTATTTCGATTTCTCCCTTGCCAAATGGTATAAATGTGAACTAATTCTCAATTGTAAGTTCTACCTTCATTGTGGTGTCCGTGTATAAGGGCCATCATAATGATAATTATCAGGATAGTTACCATCTATCCCAACACAAGGAAACCGATTCTGAAAGTTACTTGCTGTCAAGGTCTGCAGTCAGCTCATACTGATCAAGGTTTGAAACAACTGGGTGTGCGCTCATAAAACTATCACTGCTGGAGAAAAGAAACTCCTACTCACTCAAAATATGCAGTTCTGGTTTGTAGCTAATGAAGCAGGTTCCTATAAAATTATTCCATACATCACAAGCCAGTGCAAACTAGTGTGTTTCTGACAGAATGATATAGATTTTTCAACCAACTTTAAAATTCTCATTTCACAGAAATGATCTGCAGCTACTGTTTCACTACTGGATGAAATCAAACAAAATTACCCTTCCAACTAAATCACCCTCAAGAATCAGAAACTTTTCTTACCACATGGTCAGTATGATCCCTCTGGGTATTTGGAGTCCATGACTGAGATCCAAGAAATAATTGAACTTTTTTTGGATACAGGCATAGGCTGCCTCCAAGATACTATATAGCAAGATCCTGCATACTTATACAACTATTTGACAAATAAAAAACTATGTTTTAACTACATGACTCCTTTACATGCCAACCATGTATGGAAGTGACCAATTTGGTTTTATGCATTATTACTTTGGCTTTATTCCCTGATGTTGGCCACTTGCTGATCGAAATATGTAGAAACGTTCAGCAATACGTCATAAAATAAACATCTAAGGAACAATTTTGTGCATTTCATTGGTATATTATGAATTGGTTATCGATAATGCAAGGAATGAATAGTTTTTCTGGTTACATTGCCTTTAAAAGGATTAATTCATGAAAGAATGGGGTACGGTGCCGAATAGGACCCATTTAAAACAGGTCTGCGAATACTAGCAGTACTGAAAGCAGCAAGTGATGTCTTCTCCCCATGAACAGCATAGACGGAGTGGTACAGTTCACTTTCAGGATGAACCAGTAACAAAGAAGCAAGCATAATGATAATACGAAACAAAATTTTTGTTGCCACAGCAGACATTTTAGGACAAGCACGTCATCCCCATTCGAAACCTCTTAAAGTGCCGTATTGCATTCATTAACATCAGTTTGTCCCAGTGAGGACAAAAATGAGATCTTTTTCCTTTTACTTGAAGGTAACAGAAATGCAATCTTACCCTGCGTTTTTGATTTGGCATTTTCAGACAACGTTCCCAACGAAAGTAACAAAATCTAGCTTCGACAAAACATAACCTTCCTTAATTAGTACAATTACGAATTAAGACAGCATTAACACACCAATTCATAACCAATCTTAGTCGATTTCATATTCATGGTAGTCTATTTGACCACGGCCATGGATTACGGTTCATCCTCGTCACGGATTACAGATACTGCGGGTTCATCTAAGTTAATCCGTGGAAACGAGAGGTTAGCACAAGGCGAAGTCTGGATGACAGCAAATTGGTTGTCTGCATGGACGACTGGAACAATGTATTTTAAATGGGAGGCGGAGCCGAGCCGAAACCGGTCCGCTCGCTGGAAGAATGAAGTGTTTCGTCTTTCAAGCTCTTTAAGCTACAGAGTAATACCTTGTTCAATTTGGAAAATGCGTGGAAACGTACAATTACAACGGCAAAGATCGTTGGGACGTTCTTATGTAGCCGGCGTCTGTCTATGGAATGCTCGTGGTGTAGTTTGTAGAACTACGTAGCAATATTTTCTACAATATCACACGCACCATTCATAGTGTAACCAAAAGCTGGTGAAATTCACAATTATTACAAACTATAAGTACACTTATTAGGCAGCATGTATAAATTTGGTGCCTTAATTCTTCTCACTGCGGAATTGGTGACGTCCCAGGTGTTGCTTTACTGGCCAAAAAATAATAGTCCTATGGGCAAGGTCAGCACTATAGGTTTTATTTTCCTTAAGTTCCTAGTAGCGACCTGCACATATGGACTGTAAACCACCATAGGATTTATTCCATGAAGTAATCATATATATGTTATATTGAAACTGTGGGCAGATCTCGCGTCAGAAGTGAATACAAGCAGTAAGTCGTTTTAATAAGCCATGTGAATCATGTTTATGCCTATCCTGGTGGCCATGTAGTCTGAGAGGCGAAGTTCTTGGCTACTGATTACTAGGTGATCTGTGGCTGAGATCGCTCACTAAATCTCGCTTCAGGCATGGTGCTTGTCCATTGTCTTTATATGTTGTGCTGTTCTAAGCAGGGGCCTTGCGACAAGGTGATCCCTTATCCAAGGAAGCCTGCATTGTGTGTGTCAGGAATAAATGTGTGATGGAGAAGGGCTGGGCCTTAGAGTAACTGGTGTAACACTGTAAAATAAACTGTCTAAAAAATCTTGTCTATTCCAGCAAGGTTTCAGTTTCCATTTTTAAATATTAAAAAAATCAACTTGGATAATTTTTTTAACTTTTTACACAGGTGGTGATTTTCTCTGAAATTATTATGGTCAACATTGACTGGATGCACTTAATACTGTTCCATAGGTAATTCTTGTAGCAATGAGCACTTAGAAGCACAGCTTTCCACAAATTTCTTATTGTCACTACTACTACTTGAATACTTATTTTTTGCAGTCACCTTCAGCTGTCAAATAGCAGTCTCGAAAATGACAGCTGGAGTGATACACCTCAAACGAGTGTCACAGTCCACACCCTCAGTTTCTGCCACACTAATTTCCTTGCTCCCAGTGTCCTGCTAGGGTACTTTCTAGGCTCTGTCTTGCATGTACCCTTAGCATGGATCATGTCTCATTCTGACTACATATACTTAGGTAAAGTGATCCCGTTACAGGCCCGGTGTGACCCAGAGGGTGGGTAGAGGTATAGCTCTACTCTTCCATGACTGCTGCACTGCAAGGGGGTGAGTGGTCAGCAGCATGGCCCGGTCACACTTTACCCCTGGGAAAGACCCTGTACCCATTGTACAGGAGGCTGGGTGGGCCCCAGGGCCGGTCTGGACAGGTGGAAAATCTCGTCCCCACCGGGATTTGATCTCGGACCTTCCAGCCCGTATCTCAGTCGCTATACCAACTGAGCTACCCGGCCCACTGACTACATATACTAGACTTCAAAATCATAATCAGTAACATAGTCTTCTACTACTACTGCCACCACACACTGTTCTACTGGGCAACTGTTAATATAAAAGTTAAACATGAGGACACTTACCACGTAGAATCTACAATTGTAGAATTTGGTAGGGTGACCAACGCCTGACATCATAGTTCACCGTGGTGTACATTTTAGACTAAAGCTTCTTGGTCTCATCATGATAAAATGAACCCTAGTACACATAATAACATAATGAAAATTTAATAGTGAAACTGAAAATTTGTTATGATTAAGAATAGGTTGTCAATTATGATGTAACAATTAAATACACATCTTTATTCATCACGTATAAGGGTTTATCTGTTTTTGTCCCTGAAAAGTTAAGAATTAGGCCTGATTATATAGTTCAACCAAAATTTAGGAAAGTGTCCATTTTGTCTAAATACTGATAACTATAACAGTTGTTACCAATACTGTATGGTGTTAGATGTTGCAAAAGATAGTAGAAATTAATTCATTATTTTGGCACATAGTTATAGATATTCTTCTACATAAATCACAAACACTGTCCAGTCAGCACAAGTCCAGTCCAGAAGATTTTCAGAATGTATGGGGATAGTACTTGAAGTTGACATCAGCTATGTCCATGGAGATTGAGAACTTGCATGGCACATACATTCCTGCACCCTGGAACACATTCACACACCCCTCTCAACACTGTTCATAACATTAATGGTGTGATAAATTTGCACAAAAATGGAAGCAGCCTGAAAGTAATTTACACATGTAAGAATGCTATTGCTAGCATGCAATGACTATTCCATCTACTGTCCTTTGTCAATGAGTGAAAGCAATTTCTGTTTACATACTGCTTGGATGTTTTTGCATATAAATAGAAAACAAGTATGGTAACAACATAAACATATTTGCCATAGCCACAATAATATGTAAGAAACACAGGAACCAAATTCTCAAGATATCTGTGAACCAACTAACATTTGAAATTGTAATTTTATTGAATAATATAATGTAATGTGGATCAATTTTTACTATGTTTATTGACATTTGACAAAGTAGAATGCAGTGCATTTCTTATAACCTTTGATTAATGAATCAGTACTCTCCATAGGACTCAAGTACTCACTCTGTATATCTTGATTTGTGCACCAGGATCAAATGTGTCAGAATGGAGCATGTGTGAAGGCAACAGAGGAATTGTAGAATAAGGCTCAAGTGAAGTGGATTTGTTGCCATCATGGCCACACTGCTGAATGTTGTCAAGCATTTGTTGTCTAAGACCATCTTCTGGATGTTTTGCAGGGAGGTACTCAGATGTAATATTTTTCTTTTGAAGAGGATGTGGAGTTTTATCTTCAGATATGGGGAAAACCTTCCTGAGATATTGTAGTGGATCTAAGATTGGGGTGGGTGGTGGGATTTGGGGTGAGAAAATTACAGGTGGGCTGTCACTGAGCAGAGGTGACTGGGATATCTGCTCTTGCTCATCTACTTCATCCAGTTGTGTTTGACTGACTGCAGTGAAACATAAATAAGACAACATAAATTACTTTTTATGATCCATACCAAGTTACAAACCAACTAGTCAGGTAAGTAAGTGACTGACTGATAACCAACTAACAAACCAACCAACCAACTAAATGATTAACTCATTATATAAGTACCTGAAATATAAGCTACAGAGGTAAAATACACACCCTATATGAGGTTATTGTCAATGCTTCCACCAGGGCTTACATTAGCTTCAGATAAATGTTGATACTAACTTGCGTATTACGTTGAGATTAAAACATTTTAAAACCATTTCATTAAAATTAGATTGTAGGCCAAATGTCTTCAAGGATATCCAGTGTACCTCTGTTTATCCTTATGAAGTGTGTGTACACACAAGCATGCAGCTGTGTATGCGTGCACACACACATACACGTACACATATTTCTTGCTCTATTTAATTCAGAATTGAATGCCAGTACTGCAGAACAGGGGTCATCATGAGTCACACTGGAGCAATTTATGTCATCTCATCTAAAATGTGCAATCTTATATTAAAATGGGACTAATGGGACTGAGCACTGGAGAGCAGAAAATGCCACTAGTTGCTGTACAGTATGCAGCTATTAACTTACATAGACACACGTAACTGCATACTGTATAGCACACACACACACATTATACACTTAATTTTGTCTCATAGAGAAAGAGTGTCTTGCACTATGTCCATTGTCATGTTGGCAGTTTTTCTCTATTTTACAAGGTATCACTGGATGTAGATTGTATGTTTACCTTGCAGTGTCATGGTACACTCTCTTCTTGGCGTTATGAATTAAGAAGCAGGTTTTCTGATTTTTTCAGTGGTGGTACTAAACATTCTGTTCTTCTGGGATGTGCCAATGTATCAGTGCATGAAGAGATCCTATCATTTTGAGGGCATGTAGTACCATCATCTTCAAGGCTTGATAGGTCCCAGAAGAATGTTAGAAAGAGACAGATGACATGAATATATAGGGACAGTGAAACCAGTGATTGGCTGCCTGGAAAGGTTAACCAGTCCATCAGGAAGCAGTGGGTAGGGCAAGCAACTGGTGTTGTTGGGAACAGCAGAAATGATTAATGAGAGGGAGTGGTTTCCACCACCAGACAAGGTAAAGCCATGTGACTGGCTTTATCATTGGGACGTAGCACAGATGTCGCCTGCCCCATGGCAAGAAGTCCCTAAGCGTAGCCGCCATTCTGTATATGATAGATGTGCCCTGAAACAGGCAGGGACCAAGTATCAGGAGGTGAGGTGACGAATGTAAAACAGAGGCTCTTGGGATTATTGGACACCATGAAGCATCCACTAGAGCATTGGGTGGAGGAGGGAGATGGCAAGAAATAGAATGGGACCTATCGACCTCTGAAGGTGAGGGCACTACATTCCCTTGAAATATCAGGAACCAATTACACAGTGACACAGCCCATATCCCAGATGAAACAGAATGCTCCTACAGAGCAGACTGTTTATTTTCAGGCTCTTATATTTAAATATTTCTGTTAGTGCCATATTTGATTTATCAAAGAAACATTGACTTACTGAGGTGGTGGTTGTTGTTTTTCATCATATTTTTTCCGTTATTCTTACTTTTCTTGTAACTCTTCCTAATATTACGTGTGAAGTATCTACTGTTGGTCCACTTTGTTTCATTATTTTTATCACATTCTATTTTTCACACACTTGTTACAGACTTCTAATCCTATCTGGTATACAGTGAAATGCAACTCTGTGAAGTTCATGAGGGTGTTCACAGATGTTGTGAATCACTATAACTGTTTGTGTTAGTTTACAAAGTATACTTCATTTGCATGGTTTCAGGCTTCTGCCACAATGCAAATGAACTCTGTGCTCTTCCGGGATATTACACAGTAAATAGAGTTAATTCCTTACCAACATTTCAAGACAGCCTATAGGTCCCATCTTCATGGGTCAAGAAATCCAAGAATAATAATTTAATTCTGTATGTATTTCTATATGACAAAAAATCTAGGAAATTTAGCATATCTTCATGCTCTACTCTTAGTGTATTTTCTGATGCTTATTATTTTAAATCACACAAATCTCTCATGCTGTAATACAAGGAGAATTATAAATTATACATTTCTCATGCGTGTATCTTCCTACAAATTTTCTGTGCCTATTACTGATCATAACCAGACAGTATATTTTTTCTGGTTCTTGCAGATCTTTTTCACCTAGAATGGTGAAAACTGAGACCTCTTTGGGGTACCAATTTTCTGCACGAATTTTAAGTTATTTTAGCGCAAGCAATTTAAAACACTTTATACATAAAGCAGACATACTCATGTTGGTACTGTTATGAAGCTAGTATAAGAATTTGTCAAGAAAGTATATAAGGACGACAGTGCAGTGAAGGCTGGTTGCACCTACAAAGTATCATTATATTGAACAATTAAGAGTGGTTCACCTGAAAAAGTATGATCAGGCTGCACCAAAGAGGCCTCCTCATGCATCTCCAATGGCTGCTTTCCCATATGGCTCACAAATAGCTTCCTGCAGAAACCAGTATTAAATAAATTCACAAAACAAAGCGTATCTCCTACACATCTCAAGGCCTTGCCAAAGCCTCTGAAATATGTAATTTTGCATGGTAAACATACAGCATACGAAAATAAATATGCTGAAATTGTTATAAATACAACCTCCTTTTTTTTTTTCTCTAAAAATATGAACAGAAACCGATTATTAAATTGTTACAATGGGTTGCACACTTGAAGCATGTAAAATGACAGGTGCAAGTGCTGCTCTAGCTATCATGTGTGAGGTTTCCTCAGACAGTACTTGGAGCTCCAGTTGCTGTAATAGTAAGAAGTGATAAAGTGTGATACAATGTTTTGTTCACTGTGGGGTCTTCAATTGTACCACACTGGGATATAACTACTTCATTACCTGTATAAAGCAGTAAAGCCTGACAACAAAATAATGGAGACTACTTACTTCCTGAAATAGATGTCCTGCAGCTGGCGTTGTGTTTCCAGCAAGTAGTCTGAAATACAAATCAATGTACATCTGGTGATATTACTCATTCAACTTTCGTTTATGATGAGAAAGTCTTCATGATGTGAGTTTGCTGAAAATTAATCTATAATATGTGGATTTGCCATAAATAGATTCACAAAGTGTGGTTTTCCAAAAATTTGTCTAAAAGTTGTGGATTTGCTAGCAGTTGATCTATATGACTTCAACAGTTTAAATATGTATTCAGAAGGGATGATGGCAGGATCAAAGAAATATGTGAGAACAGAGGAAATAAATAGAGTTAAAAACAAACTAAGTGGGAATTTGTGATTTTATATAACAGAAAACTTTGTAGGTTATACATTATCCAGTACATACACAGAAGTTAAATACAGGAGGCTATGATGCACTAGACGTTAAGCTGGGATGAGATGGATAAGGAATGCACATGGAATTTTGGTGGGGCAATGTGTTGTAAAACAGCCATTTGAAAGCCTATGAAGGAGATGGGAAGGTTATAGAAAGTGGATATTAGGGGTAATTGTTAGAATTAGAGGTGTGCTGAACTGGTTCAAAATTGTGTCCAGTGAAGGGCTTGGATAATAGCAGTACTGAATTTTTGGATTCAACTACCAGTAGTCAGGTGGCTGGCTTCTTTGGTTGGTGAGCTAAATTGGTTTGTTACTTAGGGTACATTTCACAAACACATGGGAAAGACTGGATTTCGTTTTTCACACACAGGAAATATCTCAATAATCTAGAAATGTGAGCTATTCCTACATCTTTAACTGAATTTTCAACTAAATAACATGAACAACTTGTACAAGGGCTGATGAAATCATTTCTGCAACTACTATAAAGTCTGGTTGAATTATTTTACTGGCAGCTCACAATTATGTTAAGTGATTACATACTCTTTGTGCTGAATTTCTTTACAAACTCCTTGTCCCAGTGCGATGTAACTGCCACAGCATATTCCATGTACTCCATCACAGGATTTTCTGAGGATTTGTTTCTGTCTTCAGTGTTCCTGACTTTAGCTACTTTAGGGTTTTCAGATGTCCCTGGGAATTCTACCACATTCTTCATCTGCCCTTTCTTCTTGTGCTGATTCTGAAGTATTCCAGAAGATGTCCTGTAAGTAGTAAAAACATAGGGCTTAACCCCATTATAGTTCTCTATAAATTTATAAATATAATAAAATCGAAAGAACAGAAAAAGCTGATATATTAGCTACCTGTTTGATAACACTATCTTACTATGCCTGTTTTAGTAACAGAATACATACTTCATGTATGTCTTTTGACAATGCAGTGCACTGATTTAAGTAAGTAAAGAAATAAAAACTTGTAGCAAAATTACAATAGAACTACCACTAATAAATCCTTTTAAAATGATTAAAAACTCTTAAAGCTGGGAGCAGTCGTGTGTCTCATGATATGAAACATTAAGTGGTTCCAACACAGGACTGATATAGCTCAGTGACCTATAAGTAACAGTGTACTCACATTTTCAGACCTATTTTACAAATGATCACCCCATCATCAAGAGCTCAGTTCTCTGACACACCAAAAAACTGTCTTTACCTGCCAGTAGTGTGCTTATTATGCCTGTATTCAAACATCATGTCAGGAACAGGGTCATCTGGAGATGGTGAATTGTTAATACTGTTGTTGCTGCAACAAAGATCCAGGCTGGAATACTTCCAGAAATTGCATAATCTGTAAGTATGAACTTAAAAAGTTGAAAAGACACAATCCACCTTGCTTATGAAGGCTATTATGAATGGAATTAATTGTGATTCTTAATACAGACCAAATTCTTTACAGAACTCATAAAGAATATATTTCTGTTGCTTAGACAGCTAGAAAAACATACCTGTTACTGAATAGTCAGGTTTCTGCAATATGAAGATGTGTCAGTTGGTAAATAGTTGCTGGCATAATATTCCTGTAGTTATCACATGTAATGTACTTATTTGATCACCATAAAATGTCACACATTCAGTCACAATATGTTTACCATTTTGCTATTTTACATTTTAATGGCATTTATTTTTCAAGGATTATGACACAAAAATTCTGCGCTACATGGTGGTGCAATGCACTCAATGGAACTACAGTTTTATGTGTCACAATTCTGCATTGTTGCTGTGTTTATATTTTTAACAGTAATGTACTGCTATATGGTACCAAAATGGGGATATCTGCCAATATTATGACCATATGCATAAAACAAAAGAGTAATTGAAAGCAACTGTGTTGATGTACCTAGCAGGATCAGGGAATATAAGGATAAACACAGGTTCATAATGGTATTCTTAAAAAAAAAAAAAACATTTGATTAACCAAAAAAAAAATTCTATACAGTATTTACATAAACAATTCCTCATTTGCAAAATACAAAGAAGGATAAAATACCTGAAGACTAGTGTAAAGTAAAAAATAAAGTGCACCCTTGTACAGGCACTGAGGCTCTGTACAGGCCATATGGCCCACAGGGGGAGTGGAGGTATAGCTCTGCTCTTTCTTGACCATGGCACTAGAAGGGGGTGAGGGGTTAGTGTCACGCCCTGGCTGCTCTTTACCCCCGGAAAAGACCAGGTACCCATTGTACAGGAGGCTGGATGGGCCCCAGGGCCAGTCTGGACAGGTGCAGAAAATCTCGCCCCCACCGGGATTCGATCCCCAGACCATCCAGCCTGTAGCCAGTTGCTATACCAATTACGCTACCTGGCCCACGAAGGCTAGTGTATATGACATTATATACCTTCGTGTTGCCGAATGTGCAGTCATACTTCGTGAACCCTTCCCCACTATCTTCTTCACTGTTTCTTCTAGCATTGCCTTTTTCAGTGGATGCAAACCTAAATGTGCAATGAATCAAGATCAGCTCTATCACATTTATGGTTCATGTCTCCATAATATATAAAATTCTTTATGATAGTGCCGTGCCTTCATTTAAGGTTGTAATCAGTTAATACTTGTACCACAAATTTTGCAGTTGGAAAAGTGCTTGTAATAAAGCATTAACTTATGCCAGTTGGGTCTTCTGTGAACAGTTGAGAATTAAGTAACTTGTAAGAGAACTCCCATTTTTAGGAGCCTTGTCCACAACAGCACACAAGCTGAATATAATTTTTACAGCTTGTGTTTATACAGGGATAGACAGTGTATATACAATGTAATATTTTGGTGCATTCGTGTAACCATTTTACAGTGGAAACACAACAGTGCATTCTGTGTGTATTGTTATTGAATTACGTCACTCTCAACTATACGAAAATATGGAATGTTGCACATCAGTGCTTGAATGGTAAAAGCATGATGAAGCTAACAATTCCTCTTCACAATTTTGTGAAAGCACCTAAAAACAGAACATAACCAGGTTTAAAAGTGGCAGAAAATATACTCTTTGCATTGAATGAAATGGAGCTAAGAATCAGGGTAGAAGTTCCACTGAATGACAGGAAGGGAGAATCTTTCATTTGCTGTGTAGCACAGAAGCATATCTTGCTAAGAATCAATCACATTTTTTTGGCCAAAGATGGCCAGATTTGAGAATTAGTGTGTGCACGTGTGTATGTGTGTAAATCTAGCATTCACATGGATGTATTAGTATTATTCCTTAAGAATACCAGTGTCAGTGTTCTAGTCAGGAATTCCTGAACAGAGTATGAATGCAGGCATTATACTGTACAACATCTGATGCATAACTTACTGTCACATTAATTATTCAGTCACAGAAGGGGGAAAAATTAATGGAACATATACATCACAATATTAATAACTCAGTGGCACCAATATTTTCACACTTGTTGTGTCAGGCAGAACCTAAAATTATGGCACCAACCAGTATCACCACAGCTTCAAAGTCTTGAGGATAATATAAGTGAGGTTATCATTACTTTTCAATTTAACATTGTTGACAATTCAATATGGTAAAACATTTATTTTGACACATCATATCTCATAACTGCAGTTGAAAAGTTATAAATTTTGTGTCTTAATTTCAGTCATATTTGAATTTAAAGTAAAAAGCAATCCCACTTGGTAATGTCTGCTTGTCTACACATACAATAGCATTATTCTCACTAGTAAAGTAAACATTAACAGGCCTTAATAATATGTAAGTTAAGATTACTGGCTTGTGTAAAGTGATGTCATATAGTTGATCATAGTGTGTAAACAGCATAGTGCCTCAAGTGAAAATAGCAGCAAATGATAGGACAAAGTATTTTTTGTCCTTCAAATATGAAGCAGAAAAGTGTTTCCTCATAAGTATAAATAGAGCAAATAAGCAGATTTTATCTCATAAATTAAAAACAACTCCACTTCGAAATTTGAGCATGATTTCATGAGTATAGTAATTTTCAAATGATTGTTAATTTGTCTTATAATTATGTACTCATATATCACGCATTAAGTATTTATTACCCCATTCAACAAGGCAACACACCTTTACGGTTAGAAATGATGGACCGCACTCCACGCCCGAAGGGATAATATTTCTTCTGCAAACAAAACATCTCTAGTTAATGGCTATATATATATGTAGGATGAAAGACTAAATAAAGTTACTGCGTCTAATTTTCAGGTACTAGAGTGGTGAAGTATAACACACTTACAAGGTATGGTCTTTTAAGCTTGCCCGCCATTATCTTCTGCGTTCGATTAATCAGTAATCGATTAAGGTGTAATCATGTTATGAGCACTAAATTTGTTTATTGTACTTTCATTTTCATATACTCTTAACCATTAACGCTCAGTGGTTTCTATATACCATCACGTTTAACCTATTTTGTGAGTCGCACATGCTGCGTTAACCTATCGGTCTTCATAATGGGCACACGTGTAGCGTATACAAACGCCGGTCTTAAAATGTACTAACGAAATTCTTCCAAACTTCCGTTCCACTGAACCCTTGCGGCATTAAGATTCTGGAGAAATCCAGACAAGATAAAAATCTGCAGGATAAAAAGTATACAAGGTATTTCGGACAATTAAAATAATGTGAGGTCCACTGCGAAAGGTGTTCTTCCTTCAAGACTGTTGCTGCCGAGAAGCACTATAAAGTCCGATGCTAAAGGTCTTTCAACGTATATTAAACTTACTTCTTCTTCTTCTTCTTCTTGAAGCACTACAACTTCAGAGAAGTTTTGGCCTTCTCAACGAGCTTCTTCCACTTGGTCCGGTTTCTGATGCATTCCTTCCAGTTTGTTATTTCCATCTTTGTTATGTCGCTCTTTACATCGTCTTCCCATCTATTTTTAGGTCTTCCTAGCGATCTTGTTTGTGCGGGTGACCAC
>Ga0123355_10002776_pt1 | contig 24847 bp, 14 predicted proteins | sample TergutEmb28metaG_3_FD_89872 | JGI IMG/M metagenome (GOLD analysis project Ga0123355, IMG submission 89872) | Embiratermes neotenicus P1 segment gut microbial communities from Petit-Saut dam, French Guiana - Emb289 P1 | ecosystem: Host-associated > Arthropoda: Insects > Digestive system > Gut ...
AAATTTAAAGATCAAGATATATAGAACTATAATTTTGCCTGTTGTTTTGTATGGGTGTGAAACTTGGTCGTTGACATTGCGGGAGGAAAGGAAGCTGAGGGTGTTTGAGAACATGGTGTTGAGTACAATATCTGGACCTAGGAGGGACGAGGTAAAGGAGAATGGAGGAGACTGCATAACGAGGAGCTAAATGATCTGTACTCCTCACCCAATATTGTGCGGGTGATAAAATCGAGAAGAATGAGATGCGCTGGGTATGTAGCGCGTATGGGTGAGGAGAGGGGGTGTATAGGGTCTTGGTGGGGAAACCGGAGGGAAGGAGACCACCGGGGAGACCTAGGTGTAGATGGGTGGATAATATTAGGATGGATCTTCAGGAGGTGGGATGTGGGTATATGGACTGGATTGGGCTGGCCCAGGATAGAGACATGTGGCGGAAGCTTGTGAGTGCGGTAATGAACCTTCGGGTTCCGTGAAATGCGGAGAATTTCTTGACTAGCTGCAAACCAGTTAGCTTTTCAAGAAGGACTCTGCACCATGGAGTAAGTAAGTAAGTAAGTAAGTAAGTAAGAAATTATGATCGAGAAGTCCCTTCTACTTGCAAGGTGTAGTTCTTCGTTGGAAACGTTTGCTTTCCTTATAGTTTGTAGGTCACTGGCACGTACGAAGATAACGTCTGCAATATTAGTACATTATTAGTACTAATGTTATATACGTCTTTCTGTGCGTTTATCTTAGTAATGAATTTTTGAATAAAGTAAAAACTAAAGAAAAAAACAAAAGAATTGAAATTGTAATATGTAAGTACGACTTACTTCTTTTCGAAGAATGTTAATGTTGTTCTAAGATGGAAAACTTCCACTGTTTGGTTTGTACATGTGTATTTGTTTCGAATAAGCCCTGTTTATGTGCGTCTGTTTTCTTGTGTGCCTGTCTAATTGTATTTGGCCAATATGTGTAACTGTGATAATCAAGAAGACACGTGCTCGACTGACAACTGCTCTTACAGAAATATAAATGAGCCTTATTTTAGCAGACATTTTCACTGGTACTCTTAAAGTCCGCATGGTGACTTCGCGTTAATAAGAACGGCCTGAGCGTCATCTCTGTCTCAGATTGAGGTGGAATACTACAAGGCAGGTCGTGTTGGAATTCCAATGCAAGGATTGAAGAACTCCACCGCATGTAATGGCAAGACTTACCATGCATTTTTTTTTTTTTGTGGGGGAACTTGCTTGGGTGCAGGATCAACAAAACAGTTCAGTTGTGGATTTGTGAAACTTAGTTCCTATTATATGATTTTTCAAAATACTTTACAAAATATGATCTTGGACCAACCTCTGCTTGGAAGTTTACTTAAATGTCCCCTTCGCACCTTATTGTCGCGATTCTCAGTTACCGGATATTAACAGCACTACAACAAAAATCGCGTTCAAAAGCACAGAACTTCTGCTTCGCACATGGGAGTTCCTGGCTGCACTTCTTTTTTCGCAAACCGAGCTTCCTATGGCTTTACCCAGCCCCCCCAGGCAATGTCGCGATCTTATCGCAATTTATCCTGGGTCTTTTATTTCTTTGCGCTTTCCAGTCCTTCGGTCACTAAATATCCTATCAATGTACGCACTATAACCTGAGACACACTGACAGCGTAATTAAGTAAACCACAAATAAAGAGAATGTCATTAAGTCATGCGAAGGTTGCAGGGATATCGAAATGGTGGCAATGGAGAAACCAAAAATCAAAAGTGCCGTGACAACAGGTGCCGTAAGTTAAGTGCGTGGTACTGCGGGGGAACATTTTACTTTTTTCGTAGTTCTGTAGTTGTTTGACGACACTTTCGTAACTGTACGTGTTATGTAGCGGATGGGAGGACTGTTGTGAATTGTGGAGTTGGGACGAATGTGGAAAATGTGGCGGTGGACCATTTTGTTACGGTACTGGAGGACGTGGAAAATGTGGCGGTGGACCATTTTGTTACGATACTGGAGGATGTGGAAAATGTGGCGGTGGACCATTTTGTTACGATACTGGAGGATGTGGAAAATGTGGCGGTGGACCATTTTATTACGGTACTGGAGGACGTGGAAAATGTGGCGGTGGACCATTTTGTTACGATACTGGAGGAGTGCGAAGAGTACTGGTTAAGGATAACTGTCTCCAGACGGAAAACAGAACTCGACACGAGCTGAAAACGAAGTGCCTTAATTAAATTTATCAGGGGTATTCCCGGTGCGTTTTGTTGAACACTCAGCATCCTTTTAATATTCCGCACGCCTTATCAAGGCGCTGGTGTTTAGAAACGTTGACGCTGCTTATCAGCTAAGTGTCGGCTTGCAGAACACTAGGCTTCATTATTCTTAATGCCGAAATGGTCACTGGACAAGATCCTGATCCTGTTCCATCCCACTCCAGTACTCCTAACGTAGTGTTCTAGACTCACTGTTCTAATTAAAACCCTTGTGGCGGAACCCGAAAATTCAACATTTTTCATACCGAAGCCCGATGTTCGACATGACCCCGAGCCTGTTCATACTCCTCCTTCCGAACCCATTTCTCTAGTTGTCTTACAAATTCACCAATTTTCCGGCAGTAAAACTCCAGGTTTAAACACCTCTAATGCCAAGATCTTCCACTAGACGCAGCACTGAGTCGTTTCCTTCCAATCGCCGTTCTCCTTAACTACTTCGTTAGGCTATCTTTACTAATTAACCGACTATTTGATAACGTAATTGGAAAGTACAGCCTGTTAATGCTAAGGACAGTTATGGCACAACGCCCTGAAGCAGTTCTGTCCACCTATCGTCCCCACAGTCCAACGTAATGTGGCAGTGACGTGACAGATATGCCCACTACAAGCCTGTGTGCATTCCGCGTTTTCCCTATCTCACCTATAATGCAATCTCACTGATACCCCCAATATACCATGAGCCTACAATGATGGAATAGATATGTAAGCTCTAGGAAACATGGGTAGATTGGGAGGGGGTTCGTTCCAAAATATTTTTTTAAAAATAACTGGCGTACATACTCATCAGTACTACAGACTCCCTAGTGAAACAAATTTGACAAGATGCAATGGGGGAGATATCGCAGACAATGGCAAGTACTCAAAAAAGGAGTCATATAATAGAATTGCCCAAGCAGCTCTCCATTATATACGCCTATAGTATACGCCTATTATGTATATAACATTACATATGTGCACACTAGAACGGAAGTCACAGCTAGATTCTTCGTGAGTGAAAAGCTGGAGTCTTAGACAAATGGCGTTTCCTTTTGTTTAGGGTAGGGGAAGTTTAGATAGTACAATGCATCATTCTTATCTTCTAATACACTTCAAGAGAAAGTCAGTACATTAAGGAAGAAGAAATTTTATAGGAGGGACTGACGGTGAAGTCTTTTGAAGTGGTAGTTCGAGTATTGAGATTGGTCAGGCCTTTGTGAGTGACTGGTGAAAGACATACCTATTGTCTGAATTGTTTGTATGATGTACGATGATCGGCCAGGCTACCAACCTCTGACTAACCAAAAATTAACTAACACACCAAGTAAGTCCAGTAAGCAGAACCTTCTTGAGAAGATAAAAGTTCCTAGTCACAGATTTCTCCACATTGTATGGAACGAAAGATTTCGTTCCGTATTCGCTACAACCCACCACTTGTCCCTGTTCTGAGCCAAATTAATCCGGTTACGTGTCTCCCCAATCTATATTCTTAGATCCATACGAATATTATCATCCATCCGTCGATGTCCGGGGCCTTGTGTAGCATTGTGTAAAATACTGATTTTTATCCCGCATGACAGACTCCTACTGAATATATTCGCAGCTGCCTTCCATACTTGGAGGCAGTCTGCTCCATCCCAAACCTGAGGACGCGCCACTTCTTGGTGACATTGTCATGCAATTACATTATGCGTAATTAGAAACTGAACGTTTCCTTATCACCTAGCATATTCTACCGGATGTACTTGTAGGTTTCGAAAACACGTTTGATAACACAAGCAATATCTGTGCAGCAGGATACTGTGTGTCTAGCTCCCAACCGCTAGCCTATCTCTTTCCCTTCTTAGTGATGCATCTGGGAGACTTGCACGCCGGAACCGGAATATCCTTGATGGCTGACCGGAAATGCTGAGACGAGAAGGGATGTGCTAATTAAGACTTCATGTTTTTGATAAAGAATAAGACACTACCGTGTATCGGTTTAGGCAGCAAACATCTTGACTTCCAAGACCGTTAAATGGCGATGATGGCGTAAAGGGTAGTTCACACAGACACGTGGTTGCGAAATATTGGAATAATAATGAATTGCTAGAGCGACCAGCGAGTAAATCACAATGGTTACGTGCGACACACTTTTTTCACGGAGTGTACTTACGTGTTCGGGGACCGCGGTGGCACAGTGGTTAAGGTGCTGTGCTACAAATCGGAAGGTCGCTGGTTCGATTTCAGCTAGTGTCAGTGGACTTTTTTATTGACATAAAATTCTTCCGATCGCACTATGGCCCTGGGGTCGACTCAGCCTCTAACAGAAATGAGTACCTGGAATAAAGGTGGCCGGTGCGTAAGGCTGACAACCTACCAACATCCTGTGTCGTTGTCACGAAATCGGGGGACCTTAACTTCTTGGAACCCTCCGGGCCTGTAACGGGACTGATTTACCTTTTTTTTTTACTTACGTGTTCTGGAACACAGTTTTATGGGGTTAAACTTATGGCGCTTTGGAAAATAAATCAGAAATACCTTGAAAACTTTGAAATGCGGTGATGAAGAAGGATGGAGAATATCAGTTGGGCCGATCGTGCAATAAATGAAGAAGTGGTACAAAAAGTCGCGAGGGAAAGGAATGTAATACACACAACAAACAGAAGGAAAGCTAAATAGGTTCATCATATCTTGAGTAGGAACTGCCTTCTAAAACAAGTTATTTATTGAAAGGGATGGGAAGAAAAGCAACAAGGCGTAAGAAACTACTGGATGGCTTTAAGGAAAGAAGGTACCGGGATTTGAATGGGGAACCACTACATCGCTCTCTGGAGAGCATTCGAAAGAGGTCTGTCGCAAGACACCGTGCGCAATGAGTGAATGAAAGAATGTATGAGCGAATGAACGAACCATTGAATAAGTGACTGAATGATTCTCAGGTTAAGAAGCAGTTCTTTCCGTAAAGAACATTAATTGAAGTTGATAAGTCTCGTCTTCGCAGTGTCAATATTTAAATTTCTGTAAAGCGACCTCCATCTTCTGCACGATGAAAATTGGCAAATTGTAGCTGATGGTTCTGGGTAATCAGCTGGCTTTTCTTACATTTGTTCACTTATTAACGTTTGTAAAAATACTTGTAGAAAAAAATTTTGCCGGTGAAAAAAAGTAAACAGCCACAGAACACCGGGCCATGCGTATGTCCATATTGGGCTGTCTTCAAAATGCCGTAATGAAACTGGTCCTATAAATCTTATTGTAGCACCGTGCATTTTCGTAGAATCACTTCAATTTATCAACCAACGAATGCACATATAATTTCACATAAAACAACTTTAAAACACTCCGACATGTTTCGATCTTGTCAGATCATCATCAGGGAGCTTTGTTCCTTGCTAGAGTTATATTACAGTATCACAATTCAATTCGTATTTGCAAACGAGGTGTTGTGGCAGCATAACATGTTGTGTGGGAATGTGTTGTGGAGCAGTGGCTAGGTGTGCGTCGTACAACGCACACCTAGCCACTGCTCCACAACGCATTCCCACACAACATTTTATGCTGCCACAACACCTCGTTTGCAAATACGAATTGAATTGTGATACTGTAATATAATTTTAGCAAGGAACAAAGCTCCCTGATGATGATCTGACAAGATCGAAACATGTCGGAGTGTTTTAAAGTGTTTTAAAGTGTTTTAAAGTGTTTTAATAATGTTTTATGTGAAATTATATGTGCATTCGTTGGTTGATAAATTGAAGTAAAATTGTTCCACATTATTTTCTCCGTAAACAAAGACTGAGAGATTAAATTGCGCCTCGAGTATAATATTAAATATTTGCGCGACTGTGCCAATCTGAATTTTGTTATAATGCACACTTCAGTCCAATACCGTTGACTTCTCTTTTAAGAAAGTACATTTTTTGTGTGATGTGGAATATTGGTTTGGGTGAACTGAGGGGCGCTTCAGAATCAAAGGCTAAAAGGCGAATACCTTCCTTGCCTAGTTGTTATTCCGAGTGCTACCATTATACTCTCACGGAAAGAAATGAGGAGTACTGCCATAACCTCAGTCAGAATAACAGAACTGGAAGACCTCGGAATATCCCAAATAAGGAACGGGAGGTTGACAGCCAGAAGTATAAGCCAATACACAGTGGGATCTGCCACATACATGAAGATTTAGGAAATTCGAAAATTGTGCGATTTGTGTATTTCCTGCTTATGGTGAATCCGAAGACTTCTTGCGGTATTCATATAAAAGAGTCATGAGTTATCCTAGATCCAATCTACAGTTTTATATCAGATTATTCTGAAATCTACTTTGATATTATCTTGCCTTCTACGTCTGTCTACCCCTCGGCATCGTACCTTCATTCCTTTCAGCAAAATTCGGTGTGCATAGCTCATATCTCACGTGTATCTTACAGGTACTGACGGTCTTGTAGTTGTCGACTTCATCGTTCTAATATCTCATAAAGAAGTGAAATAATGATCTTTATTCTTATGTAAATTTCCAGATCTTTTGTTGTTTTTCAGTTTTGGATCCAAATATTTATTCTAAACGCCCTGCTTTAGAACACCGTCAGCCGTGTTCTTACCTTAGGATGAGACATCAAGTTGCAAGGGAAAAGCTAAAATCACAGCGAAATGCAGGAGACGAAAATCGGAAGTTGCAGCAAGCGCATCTTGTATCCCTCCTGCAAACAGACACTATACCACCGCTTCCTAGCAGACAACCGCCTCGCTGGAATCATAAGTGACGCGCAAGTGACGTAAACGTAACCAATTAATCAAAACAATTAAGCCACCAGTTACGCCACTGCAAGACGTTCAAGACATTGTCTTCAGCAAAGCCGTCAGCTCCACACCAAAGCTGTTAGGAAGTTGAAATGCGTTACAACATAATTACCATGTCATGAAGAGAGCTCCTGATAGCCCTTCCATTTACCCCCGCGGGGGTTCACCCTCTTGTTGTAACTACCCCCTCTCCTCGGGGAGACAATGTACCGGAAGTAGGTCTTTACGTCGTACCCTATAGCACAACCCCGTCGTCAGAGAGCTGCCTCATCCATCACACACTGTGACGTCACCCGGCGAAGACTAAGAGATGCTACATTATAAGTTCTTGACGCTAAAGTGACGTATGTCGCTTGAGGTCAGTTAATTTTAGGGCGAACACTGTACATAAAGTGTTTATCAATTTGTGTGCGTGTGCTGGAGGTTAAGTTAGCGGCATACTTTGTGAAAGGATATTGGAGAAATGTAGGTGAAGATCCCCACCATTGTTTTTGAAGAAGCTTGCTGCGAATGAGATTAGCAGTCCAGCTATGTTTTGGGTTTGGATCTTGGCGCGGCAGTAATCTTGGCTTGGGCGTCTCATGGTTTTCCTCGGCACCTCCAGGAAAATATGGGAAAATACTGGAGCAGAACTACCTATCTTAAAACGGGAGATCAACCATTCGTTACACATCCTTGGAAATGCAAAAATAATCCCTTTCGGAGCTGCACGAAAAAATACATATTCTGAGACCTGTACACTGCAGTAGATTGAGGCAAGATGGTGAAGCAGAAAATAAGTTCAAAGAAGAACTCATAAATCCCGCTTTGCTGTTGCATAAATTTCTAGTAGCCTATTACACATTTACCAGTCCTGTGATGATAAATATTACCATTATCATTGTTATTAATTCGTAGGCCTACATTTCGTCAGGAACTCATTACTGAAAACACGACAGTTCCGCTCCGTCTCTTCAGTGCTAGGCTAGTGCTGGACAGCCTACTAAGTGGTTTAGACTGCCGCCGAGGGCACGAGGCCTTCCTGTTCTTCAAAACGAACAGGTCTGGTTCCCTTCTACCCGCCCAGCAGATTTTTCCTATCGGGCTATACTGGCCGCACCGTAAAACTGCAGTTTACTAGTGCCAAGGTTAAGAGCTGTTGAAGCTATGCATTATGCCATCATCGGGCTCATCCGAAAGTGACATAGAGAATAACGGTAATTGTATTACCATTCATTTTAGATAGTTGGAAATTCCAGGCATTTTACGTTACATATTCCGCACGAGAAATACTTAGAGTTTTATAAAATATTTAAAAGGGTATTATCGACTTTCTTATATTTCACAGTAGTAATCAAACCAACAAATACACTTTACTGGGAATACTCCTATAATATACCTCCTACATGTTCGGGTCCTTCTCGTGGCCACTACCAAGGCGTATCAGTACATCAATGAAATCAGAAGAAGAAGAAGAAGAAGAAGAAGAAGAAGAAGAAGAAGAAGAAGAAGAAGAAGAAATTGTGCAGACACACTGTTATTTATCACTCAAAGTTAATATGCATTTACAAATGTAAAATTTGAATAATAAGAGAATAAAAGAGGTAAAACCGAGTATAAAATTTACAGTAGTGAATGCTTAAGTGTTTTAAAAATTAACTGCTGATATGGCTCGTAATCGTATGGTTTAGCTCTGTTGTATAAAGAAGCTAATAATATTTTGGAAAATATACTTCTAGATATTTTACTGTCTGGAACGTTAATGGTAAGAAGCCCGAGATCCCAAGTTCCCTGAAAGATTTAGTGTTGTAATTATTTATAATTATTCTGTTTACTATTTGTGTATGTAACTGATAATGGCTTAATACAAAGGTCATAATATTTAGCCGTCTTATTGAACTATAAACGGTTAAAGTTGGCTGAAGTTCTGCGCTAGCAGTAATGTGAATACCAGCACAGCCGGACGACGCAACTAAAAATCAGTTTTGCATGCTTTGCCTATCTCCAGTGGCTCGTTAGTTACTGTCAGCTTATGAAGCTCAAATTTTCGTACGGCCCCCTATGTTCCTGTATCACATTTTACAAGCGAATTTTATAATCACATTTGCATAGGCTTAGTAGCTACGTAAGTATACATTATTTTAGGTCTGCAAATTAAGCACTGTTATTCTTGCTCTCACCTCACAAGTTCGTGTGCCAGCCTGGTTGCTAATGCTGGTACGAAAATACAGATTGCTACTTTGGCGTGGCTTCTAGTGAAATAACCTGTACACTATATTTTGAAATGCTTGTTGTTTTTGTGCAAACGTTCGAGGGTGGGATTCTGTGACATTCTTTCATTCACACAGTAGCTACGCAGTGCACGGTTGAATTTCTAAGCCGAATTTTCTCTTTAAAAAGGAAATTAAGCAAAAACCCCTAGAATTAAAGTTGGTTAATATCGGATTGTGAAACTTCAGAGCAATTAACATTATTCTGAATTGGACAGTTGCTTTCAAAATGGCGCTGCATCAATTTGCGACGTGCAGTTGTAATTATATATCGTAGGTTTATTGTGAATGACTTCACGCCACGGATATGACAGCAGTGATGAGGAGGCAAATTACATCATCACTCTCAGTTAAATCTTTAGCCATACTGACTTTAGCCGCAGACATCACTGACCGAAATACCACGTCTGTGCTGTTTACTGTATGCCCTACCTTATTTGACGCTAAATAATTTCAGCGTTCTGCGTGCAGTTGTGTGCTTTGTATGAAGACCACTACACAGCATCATACGTTTTTGGTGTAGTGTGCTTACTGCCATGTAGGAACTGAATTTTTATGCAATATGTCACTAGAATCCTCTAAATCCTTTCACCATCAGAACTTAACAGTACCCCATTTCTAGCCAGCATGTCCACGGTTGCCCCTTCCCTTGACCCATTCTTACACATTGTGGTCCTCGAAGAATAGGCATGGTCACATCAAGACGCTAAAATATTCTTTGAACACAGAATGATGCAGTGTACGGGGTACTGCATAGAAGTAACTTACGGGAGAAAGATCTATGCTGCAATACCGACCGAAATATGGATACCCCTTGGTTGCTTAACCTTTTGGCGCCGGAATTATTTTTTTAAATTTTAGCACACTCTGTATATACAATGTGAATAAAACAGGTACCAAATACGTTAGAATTATAAAACAAACTGCATTTTGAAGAGAAAAAATCAGACAGTATATATCGTGTTTAAAATATTCAGTACCTGTATTTGTTGAATAAATATATAAAATGCAACGTTTAGAGTTTAGCGGTGCGGTACGATCACTATAGGGATCTTTAGGCGTCAAAGGGCTGACGATCATCTGGCAGTCACTGAGCCTTTTCATACATGTTGACAACTGGAAGAATGCCTAGCGACAGCAAGATATAACGACGACATAACACGTGTTTATATTGCACAGCTAAGCGAATGGCTTCACACAAGAAGTTACTTTACTGGCGCTGTACATACATCGTTGCTACCAAGACATATATTTTTTTGTATGCTCCCAATAACACATAGTCTAAAGACTAACAAGTTATTTTATTCTGATCAAGATATATATGGCTCCATGGTACGGAGTTTGTATATTTCAGAATTTTAGGGCGCGACGAATTGCGTCTGCACTTGCCGGGACATCGTGTCGCCAAATATTGATTCTGATACCAGGAATCAGTGTCTTGTTATCGAGCTAGCAGATCTGTGGTTGAAAGGGGAGACGAGTGAACCCGGGCACTGACAGAGTGTGGGACAGACCTACCCTGTCCAGATAACACCCACACAGTCATTCCTCAGGTCTTTGTGCCACCCGACACCAGCAGTGCAATACTTTCACCCTCGCCCGGCGGATAGCCACAGAACACAGTTTCTCCACGCGAAGAGAATTCTTTTAAAATGCAACATTTTCGCTCAGTGGCGGCGCCCAAATATCGCTGTTCTCTAAACGTGAAGGTTCAGTTCCCTGCCTCTCAAATAACCCGCCGTCAAGTACTGGAAGATCGTGCACATTACAGTCTTCACTCATAGACGTCGTAGGTATTTTGAGGGGGTATTCAGCTTCAACGTTCGGTCTTTTTTGTCACCAAGCACTCCCCGGTATCTGGTGGGCAAGAGAAGAACAGTGTAATTGAACATTCGGACGCGATGGGAGAGAGTACTTCTTGAAAAGCTAACAATCCTTTCCGGCCAAGAAACTTCCTGATTTGTAAAGAACGAGAAATTTCGTCAGTGTGTTAATAATCTCCCGTCACTACTCTATAACTTTCATATAGCGTTTCCAAAAAATCCAAACACCAAAATAAACCTGAATTACATTCAGTGATTCAGATCGTACAGCGCTGTAAACACACTCCTTTTCAGTTATAAGAATCAATCGGTTAATCGTGTGCAATGAAAACAAACGCCGTTTGTTGTAATAACTCAAGGCAACATAAAATACACTGCGTGGACAGAGCGAAGATTTCCTTAGTGTTAAACCTGAAGACACCTAAAGTAACCACTAGGCTTTAATGTGTTAAAGACTCTAATTAATGTATTTTTTTTTTAGGGTGCTCTTCCCTTCAGGTTTTCGACTCAGTATTTTAGATCCTATGGCTTTCTGTCTGTCACGCAGGAGAATAGTACAAACGGAAGCCTAGTTTTATTCTAGTTTTCTTACTTTTTCTAGAGAAATTTCAATACAGAAATTAGAACATAGAAGGAAATATTTCTTGCTTCTTGCAAACTGACTTTGCAGACGGCATCGATACGTGCTTTATGCAGAGTGCGTTTGAAGGCTTTGTCAAAATTAAAGCGATATTTCGTCGCAACTCCTCGGTACCATTCCGTCAATTTCCTGCCCATCACGATTTGGTGAAAACGAAGGAATTGAGAACGTCAAGGATACGATTTCGATGAAGAACCATCGTCGACTTCGTTTCGTTATTTTTTCTCTCTCTCTGGAGGGAGGGGAGACAAGAAATGCATAGCCCTACATCTTTTTCTCGGCCAACCTGAATTAAGTGACTACATGCATGGAGCAAAGGCAGGTATGAGGATAATATTAAAATTGAAGGTATATTATATGCGAATATATGGACTAGATTTTTTATTTTGGCTTAGGACAGGATCTAATGAAAGAGTGTGGTCATGGTGAGAAAGTAGCGGTTTTGATAAAAGTCGTGGGCCGTTCAGGTTGGCTAACGCTGTAACCTTTCTCGAATTTACTTTAGAGGTGCCTGTTTCGAATCACGGTTATCCTTACTAAGGTGCTTCCTATCCTCATTCATTTTTGGCACATTCCGAGATAGTTGAAATTATACCACGAACGTTTTCTTCCACATCTTTTATAATTAATCATCATCAAGTTATTCGACACTGCATAATCTGAGTCTCAGAGTGCGGCATTACATGAATTATAAACACCAATTAAAAGGCGGGAAATTGTCGATCAACAAGGAGACTATCAGCTTCTCGAAAAGTATGTTCTCAGAGTAGTCAATTTCTCTTTAAGTGTAGTAATTTTTGAAAAAGGCCAAGGAGGAGCTACAAGAGTCAGTGTTATTGACAGATGCTGTGCAATAAAGGCCTATATCTGGAAACGGGATTCTGATCTTCTGTTAAAACGATCTCGAAATTGGATGGATAAGGACATAGAATCGCCACTGCAACTGTGTTTAAAGTTTCCTCCTTAACTCTTATATCCACCCCTTTAAAAGTCCTATACGAACCCCCAGCGGATTTGAAACTTCTCATAGATACATATTGAGTCAGTACTGGAGCCCTGCCTTTTGTTGTCCGGTAACAATGCTTACAGAGATAGTGAGAGAATTTAAAAAAAGAGAGGGATCGATTCGAATACGGAATGATGGCCAAAGTCCGAAAGTGAAAAGAAGATAATGGGAGTTTCAAAAGGACGACTGGAAATAAAAGAGATTGGAAGAAAAATAAATGTGGAGAAAGGAGTTGAACGCAAAAGGCACTGGAGGATTGACTTCCTATTGTTTGCAGGGTGGCCTGTTCTGGAGACTAAAGAGGCCACTTCTGTTTCGCGAGATGGTAGATCTGTATCTTGTGCAATAAGATTGATTGCCCTAGTCGAAACTATCCCCCCTGAAGGCAAGGAATTTAATTCCTGTTGTCAGGTCTATTGACCGTGGAACTTCACTATCTGCCAGTACAATGACGGTGTTAGGGGATGTACGTATGACCGTGAAACCCGCTTTCGAATCCCATAGGGGGCAAAAGTTTTCTATTCTTCACGTCGTTCAGGTGGGCTTCAAGTGCCCAGCTTCACTTCAATTGGGAGCTGGATGTAAAGCGACTGGAGAGTGAAGCTATCCATTACATCGTATGCGCAAGACGACGTGTGGAGTTATACCTCCACTTCCCTCGACGTCGTCTTTGTGCATAATTAAGCACGTAATCGATTTTAGTCCTCCCTCGTACGGATGACATTAAGCTGTACCTCCAAATAAAATTGAAATATTTTTGCATGCAATGTAAATTCGCATATTAACAAGGAAAGGGAATACAGTAATTTGATAGGCTAAATCTGTTTCATATCGCACTTTATGTCGTGTCACACATTCTGAATTTGTCTTGGCACAGCGTTCAAGGTTCAATTTTAACAGTTTTCTTAGAATGGAGTTGATGCTGAGGATCAAGTGTGGAAATTTCACTTTACTTATAGTAGGAACAAGTGTGCGGAAGAGATGCATACTTGCGCAAACCATGCATAATGCCAAGCATATTCACGTCTCCACATACCGGTGTTTTTCAGGACTCGTTGGTCCTCCGAAAGAAGACGCTCCAACAGAATCCGACAGAACACAACACAACACGACGCAGACAAGCCTGCCCACAACCTCACGGGCACTCCGCCTTTGCGCCTTGGGCATTTGCGTACGTAAGAGTGTTGAAAGGAGCTGCATTTTATTACGTTTGGTGTACTTTACCGCAGATTTATTTCACTTGACAGTATATGTCTGTGAAATAAATTTATATTACGAATATTTCTTAACAGTTTATTACTTTGGAAGTTGCCGCACGTCAGCAAGTTGGCTGAGTTTATATCACGATTTCAACACAATGGCGGAGTGGGGTGGGGGTTACGTCCTGATCTAAATATAGCCCTAAATCACTTAACTTTGATCATGTCTCTGAGAAAATCTTTGTTTCAGATTCCTGTTGAGGCTGTATTTGTTAGTGAATTGTCGCTTATAAAACTCCTGTTAGGTTTAAAAAAAATGGCGCGTGTTTTGCCGCATTAAATATTCATGGATCAGAACTGTAACAGCGTGTTCTGGTGTCTGTTCGACTTCTTATCAAGAACTGAAATTAGGTAGCGTGGGATGAGACTGGCTTTATCGTCGTCTTGTGGGTTTTCAGGTTCTCAAAATCGAGTTGCTAAGGATTCCGGCCTTATGAGATATGCCACCGTGTCTTTGGGCGATTCCTTCCTGACATTCTTTCGACAAGTCTGGAAACTCTCACTCTAGGACATGACATCGCACCCCGGAAGACCTGAATCCTACCACCTCTTGGTTATATTACTCCACAATGTTCCTGATGCCTAAGACATACGAGTACATTACGCTGAATGATTCCAACCGGTTACCAACTGTATACAAGTCACAACTTCCAGTGCTGTGATTAATCTTACTTCTGGGTATGTGGACTGTACAGTGTTTGTCAGCATCGCAACAACTCTATGAAACTAATATGTGAACTGAGCTTCCAGCTACAGCTTATGTCAGTAGCTGAAGAGTGCTTGTTCTTTCAAAGAAAATTTTTTCGGGTGTTTTGTTGATTCTTCCTTCTGAACCCTCAGCCTCTCGATGTAGCGCTGCACGAGAAAACTACCTCAAAAGTAGCGGGGAAGGGCGGGTCTGACAATGGTGTTTATTAAGATATGTTCTGAACTAAGGTAAGGCGGAAAAAAGCGTGCCGGTGATGGTTGCTTCAGACAAGGGATACCTGACGTCACCAGATAATATCACGCGGTGGTAGTGGATCTTATTCCCACGTTTATCTGTTAGTTGGAATATTCATGGTTGCTTCCGAATGTTTATACTGTAACTAACTAAACTAACCAACCAGCTCCGTAAAGCAGATAACATGTCCTCGGCCAATAAGGAGTTCTCACGTTTCATGGATCCCGGACTTTCATTTTTGTGTTCAGAAGGGCTCGCTACTTCTTCCTGTTCATGCCGCAACCATTCCAGCCTATGTCTTTAAGATCCACTGCAATATGGATGGAGCCGGGATAGCGTAGTGGATACAGCGACACGCTACCGGCTTTGGTCTCATCGGGTTTGAATCCCGACGAGGCCAAGATTTTTTCTTTTCTCTACACTTTTTCCATTCAGGCCCTGTGTCCCACCCGGCCTTCTGTACAGTGGGTACTTTGTGCCTTTCGCCTTAGTAAAGCGGTCGGGGCATGGCTTTCACCATCTGCTCCCGTTAGCGCCGACCTTAAGAATGAGTAGAGTTATACCGCTATAGCTCCTCTGTGTTGCGGGGAGACTGCTGCCTTGTACTGTGAATGACAGACGTAGATGTAACCCGCATTTTTGTTTGACTCCGCCTGTTAGTTTTCCTGGAGGAACTGCAAAATATCATTCAAACAGCACATGGTGTGGCAGAGGTCAAATCGGTACCTCAGAATAAAAATCCAAGCAGTTGTGTACTGATTCTTGTTTATTTAATGACTCTCTTTCATCTGTACAGGTTAGTCCTTCATAGCGTCAGTTTAAATGGAAAGACTTTGATTGATGTGTGGGTAAAGAAGTTGAAGAAGGCTTTCGTGGTCCGGTTGACTGTAGACCTAAATATGTCATTCGCTACCAGGGATCGAGAAAACCAAGATGATCCTTATGATAATATTCAATCCTAGAGGTAATTGGGATCATTTTCGCAGGGAGGGGGGTGTAAGGAATATAATGGGTATGATAATTTGTCCGTTGTTCTGATGTACGGGAACGAAACATGAGCATTTAAGCGATAAAATTACTTATGACTATACCGTTGAGAGAAAAATCTTACGTAAAATAATAGTGTCCAGTGCAGGGAAAGTAGAATGGAGAATAAAGTATGCTCCAGGATTTTAGCATCTTCACTTCACCGGATTTCATCTGAACGATCAAAGCAAGGTTACGGAACCCACAAAGAACGTGCAGATGAAAAACCCAGAGGAAATATGGATTCTGAACTCGAAAGGAAGCAGATGAATGAGAAGAACTAAACATCGGCGGATGGATGGCGTGATGGAAGATTTGAGGAAGTTGGGGATTCAAAGATGGTGGACGGTCGCCACGTATAGACAGTCGTGGGGGAGATTTCTCAAAGCCGGGGCCATTCGCGGTGGGCTGCAATAGAACTAATGATGATGATGATAACGATAATTTGTTATATCTGTGCTTCCTCAGTGTCTAAAGACTTAAGCTGTTTAAGTAATAATAATAATAATAATAATAATAATAATATAATGCGGTGACGTGAGAGGCACAACTACTACTGCTCTGGAGGTTCCCAGGTTATTTCTGTTCGTCCGTTTATCTAGTAAAGGCAGGCTGCAGGAAAGAAGTTCGGGTATTTGGGCTGAGTTTTGTATTTGGAGAGTTGCATAATGGCGTCGCTGTGATAGCGCTGAGAGGGCTTAATGGGGGTGAGAATTTTTCGGCAAAGCCAATTGGTGAGGGGGCTGCTGGAGAATTACGCAGAGCAACGTGTAATTTGTGTACTAAGTCAATGTTTGAAGTAGGATCGAGGAGAACTACGGACAACCTGAAGGACTGAGGTTCATGTAAATAATACGTAAAAGTTAAAATATTTTAGGTCATTTCCTATCGCATAGAAAGCACTTTGTGCATATATTAAAAAGAATAATAACCTGTTAAATTTTGTAGTGGAACAATTACGGTTTATTGTGAGAAATATAGGAGACACTTTATAAGCAAAGCGTGTGCAAAATCCAAAACATTTAAATGGCGAAGCAGGTGTTACTCTTGGTGACGACCATCTTTAAACAGTTAATAAGCACTACATAAATACGTATAGATGTTCGAATAAAGCGGTGTGCATTTTAATATCGGCAGTAGATTAAGGACAGTGCCAGCTTCACAGACCGGCCCCAAAATCTCGGAGAAAGAGCCCCTGGTGCGTGTTAGATATGAAACAGAATGGTTTGAACGCGAAGCAGAAGAGCAAATTGTTTACATTGTCGAGATTAGAAGCCCTGTCTTATAGCATGTTACGTTCAAATTATAACGTATCCAATTCTTTATGGTTCCAATTCACAATTCCTGCCTAATGATTTTTTTTTGCTCTCGGCTACTGAATCGACCACATTAGCTGTACTTTGACATTCTGCAATATGATCAGACATTGGAACGCGTCCCTCCTCGGACAAGTTTAAAAAGCCGTAGAATGTGCGTGCGTCAATTGTGTGCGTCAATTGTGTTAGAACTCTTTGTGTAGAAGGACATTGCCATCTAGCACAACCTTTCTGGATCCTCACTTTCTCCGTCCTTGCACACAAACACACATACACACGCACGCACGCACAAGGGGGTACATACGTGTGTGCCACAAACGAGACCTAAATTTACGACCCGAGGTAACTTTTTTATAAAACCCCGTAACTTACTTTAAAATGTGCTAAGTAGGTGCATTCCATGAGGCTTGTTTTACGACACTAGCCTCCTTTAATCAAGACCATTTATCCTTTGCAGTTGCAAACAATGTGAAATTATTTTTGTGCCCAGTGCCCTCCAGTTGTTTTGCTTTATGTTAGGGTTGTTAGGCTTCGCCCTCTTGTCTTTCTAACAAGAGTAGTTTGCAGATGAATGTCAGAATAGAGCATTGATGGAATAGTACGAACGGGGAAACCGAAATGCTTCGCGAAAAACCTGTACCAGTGCCACTCCATTCGGTCTCACGTGGACCGGTCGCGGGATTGAACCTGGGCCTCCGCGGTAAGCGGCTTCTGTCTAGCCGCTTGAACTCGTTTTGAAGAATAGAACGTATCAGATTGTATACAAAAGACTTATTTCACACCTCACAGAAAACAGTGTATATTTCCATTTGAAAGACTAGACGGTGAATGTGTATAGGGAAAGAATACTGTTTGTTGTAAGAACGACACGGAACACATGCACGCATCATGATGACAAAACGCAACGTTCTAGTGTTCAACATAGCGGTACGTACTCTAGCCGAGTGGTCTTAAGAGTTCATTTTGTCGGGCTCAGTGCCGTGTTGTGTACACAGACCTCCAGAATTCCTTGCGAAAAATAAAGAACAGAAATTACATGACTTACGCCTTAAGGAAAATAAGTTTATATGATTTTATAATCCTTGTTTACGGTTTACGACTGTGGTAATAACAAATAAAGTTAGCAGGGTAAATAACTGCAGACAGCAGATACATTCCTTGGGAAGGAGGCTTTTACTCAAAAAATGCATTAATCTCCAAGTCAGAAAATGGAATACTCATCACCGCGTGTACAAAAGCCAGTACACGGCCCAGATCTTGAAATTTAGTATCAAGTCCATGGACCCGCCTCCCACTACATTTAAGATGCCTTGTATCTTAACTGACCGGAGTGCCGCGGGCCACTCTCAAGGGTTCCGTAACCTCGTTCACTTTACAATGAAAGAAATAAATACAATTTTATAGTATTTATTTGATTTCTCATTTTCATCCCTATTTTTTTTTTCTTTTTTGCACATTCGGCGCTGATTCTTCTTTCAGTGAAAGTAAAAATAATAATAGTTTTTGTTATTCTTTAAATTTCCTCATCAGGCTTATGTTAATTCTGAAATGGAACTTTTTAGTTTTTATTTAACTTGTTACATTCCTCCGTGTTCGATTACAAAACAAACGGAAATTTTTATTCTTTAACACATGATTTTAAATTCTTTATTTTTCCAACTAACGCACACAGATTTTACAGGGTGTCCCTCTCGCTACCGAAACCGAGATTTCTTTAATAATTTTACCACTAATGAGGATATTGCTACGAAATTTGATACGGACTACAGATACGCCTCTCTTCATTTCTCACACAAAGAACGTACAGCTGTTCAAATTTCGTTGCAATATCTTCATTGGTGTTAGAATTATTAAAGAAATGCCGGGTTCGTTAGCGAGTGGAACACATTATATTAAGTAATTGTTTCAGTGTCATGGCCGCATATGCGGCCGTGACAGTGAAAACGTCTATAACGACATGTATAGTGGAACCAGAAATGTAATTTTAGCTAAGCAAAGGCTGTAGCTTCCTGATGATGGTTTATGCAAACCGAAACATGTTGGAGCAACGTTTTTAATTTTAAATGTTTTAATAATTATTTAATATAATTTGTGTGAATTAGTTGGAAAAACAAAGAATTTGATATTATCAATGCACGGTTCAACCATGAAGATTGTCGAACATACGACTCTTTTTTCTTAATTTCTCTAAAGTTCGGCCTATTAGAACCAACAATGAATCCACATGTACATGACGCAGACAATGAAGTACACATTTAACACAGTCATATTTTGACCAGACACCCTCTACTGAGAGTGAATATCTGAATTACATTTCTATGAAGAAAATGTTGCTACTAGACAAATTTCAACACCTAATACAGGACAAGCAAAATGCTATGCAAAGCTTACGAATGACTGTGTATAAAATAAGACTTGTAACATGCAATATCTGGTAAAATTTTAAATTATCTGTTTCTTGCCTTTTGGCCTAAAATATTCAATTATAAAACAAAATAAATGCGCATAATACACAAAGATCCGTGTAATCTTTCATTACTGCTATATGATTCGGCACGTCTGTACAATCCAGAGAAAGCAGGTTTAAAAGTTTATTATATTTATACTATACATCTTAGCAATTGACCGACTTAATGCACAAATTCTTGTTTTATAATAAGTTTATTGTATTCATCTACATGTTTCGAGTACTGTTGTGCTCAAAACATGTAGAGGAATCTTTATTGATGCACCATGCATTTTGTAGAATCACTTTAATTATCAACCAACAATTGCACTTACATAAAATTTCACATTAAAACACTTAAAAACGCTCCGACATGTTTTGATCCTAAGATCATCCTCAGGGAGCTACGTTGTTCCTTGCTAAAGTCATTTTAAAAACATTTACAAAATAATTATTTTGTGAATGTTTTTAAAATCGTATGTTAGGATCGAATCATGTTGGAGCGTTTTTAAGTGTTTTAATGTGAAATTTTATGCAAGTGCAATTGTTGGTTAATAGTTAAAGTGATGTAAAGGAATATATTCCTCTACATGTTTCAAGCACAATTGTGCTCAAAACATGTAGAGGAATACGTGTATAATAAACTTATTATAAAACAAGAATTTGTGCATTAAGTTGGTCAATTGCTAAGATTATACTGAGATGCACGGTCGGCAAAACATCAAAATATGCGTTACATGTTACATTCGGCAGCTAAATTCAATTGAATTTAGCTGCCGAATGCTGCCGTACGGATGTGTTTGTCATACATATGTGTACATTTCTTTGGTTTCATTAAATGAATATCTGGCGTAGTTAAGTTTAGAGTTTTGTCACTGTTTTTACATCATTTTGTACCCCTTTTTACTCTCTGAACGTGTAATCTGTATTAGTATATTTTTGCATTGCTCCGCCTTTGCATAAGAACTAACCATGTATATTACAACACTGATAGATTTTTGCCCTTGGCAGCAACCACCCGTTCAAGATCGTAATAATATCAATAAGTGTCACGCTTCATAATATCCTGCAGTGAAGGGAAATACGTAATAGAATCTACATAATTTTTACAAGCTGTTTTTTTTTAATAAAACCAGCTATGTCAAGGGGGTAGCCTATTTATTTTCATTAGTTAAAATGGGGGCGTATAGGGGTTTTGGTGGGGAAACCGCAGGGAAAGAGCCCACTGGGGAGACCTAGACGTAGATGGGTGGATAATATTAGGATGGATCTCCAGGAGATGGGATGTGGGTATATGGACTGGATTGGGCTGGACCAGGATAGGGACGGGTGACGGACGCTTATGATTGCGGTAATGAACCTTCGGGTTCCATAAAATGCGGGGAATTTCTTGACTAGCTGCAAACCAATTAGCTGCTGAAGAAGGACTCTGCACCATGGAGTAAGTAAGTTAATAAAAGTTTTTTTTTTTAATTTCTGCACCCGCAGAGTAGTCTGTTACTCTACATGCCTTTCGCTAAGATTAGATTTGTTTGTACATTACAATTATGTAAGGCTTTTTTCAGGTCTAATTTCATGCTATAAGTTCCGCCAATCCAATCTTCCACGATTTTGTCTCTTAAGTATAGTATTTACTGAACTGTGAATGTTACTAAACATTTGTTATGCATTTTGGCCATCTTTCTTTCACCTTTCCTCTCCTGGCCCCAAATACCATCTCAACACCGAGCTCCCAACCATCGTCATTGCATGTAGGCTACGTCCCTCCGTGTGCGCGATCAGAACTGACATCCGCATGTGTTAACAACAAACAAGCGTTTCGTTCTATATGGACTTACAAGTTGATTTTAACATTTAGCCCCAAGGCTCTACGTATAAGATGAAGGGATGAAAATTATAAAGTGAAACTGTTAAATAGTCCATAAATTTAAATGTTATCGGTCTATTTGTAAAGTAAATTTTTATCAGTGTGGAAATAAATGATTTATACTGTAGACCGAAGGGAATTCTTTTTGGGTAGAAAGGATTTCTTTTTCGTATGTGGCATCTTTAACGGCTGCATGTATTTCGGTGCTTATTTTGTATTCTATTCTTCATCGTCATCATTCCTATATTATTATTATTATTATTATTATTATCATCATCATCATCATCATCATCATCATCCTTGTTATCACCTGTAGGGGGAGTATTTAAATTACATATGTGAAACCAAGTTTTTGGGGTATATAGTGTTGCAGCTGTTCTGTATTTACAAGCTGTGCTACATATAATGTTATTTCGCCCGTGAAACATGTTTTGTACGTCTACATTAACATTTGCCGTAGTAAGTGTGCAGTGCCCTTTACGGCTGTTTTTTTTTTAATTTCCTTAATTTCCTGCTTTCCTGGTATGTTGGTCAGTTATTGTATGAGTGATTTTGAAATGGTTCTAGTCGCCCCTGTTATTTCTGGTCTCTCTTGTGCTTTCACTTTCCATATGCGCTGAATTTCTATTACGAGGTCTATATATTTTAAAATCTCCACGACTTCCTTCTTTATCACATTTGTGTCTCCAGGAATTGCAACATCTATTTACATGCATATTCCTTTTTTATTGTCACAGATTATGATGCCTGGTTTGTTTTGAGGGTATTATTATTATTATTATTATTATTAGCAGGCATACTGCATTCAATACTTCTGTGCATTGATTTTGCACTGTTATCATATTCCGCTCTGCTGTGCCAGTCCTCTCGTTGTGGATCAGTCTATCGGTAGGCCCCTACCTAAAAGTCGCGAAACCCGCGCGCCCTGGGGATAAGGGATACACCAGCCGTCCGTACGGCGTAAGCAGAACTAATTTGCTTTCCTCTAGTTCGCTGGCTGCTTGCTGGCCTCCAGGGTGTTGATACATGACGTTAAGGGGGAGAGGTTCTCAAGGGACCATGTCAGTTATAACACGCTGTATGCAACTAATTAACAATGGAGGAGCCAAGTCCCAGAAGGTTAACGTCTATTGTTTTTACATGCTTTTTGTCTGCGGTTTTAAGATCTCGTTGCACTGTATTCTAATTATTGTTCAAACATCAGTCTCGAGCCGAGACGTTGCATGACTTATTCACAATAAAAGTGTTCTTCAGAGGAATTATATTCTCATTTTTGTACTAGCTTCTTTCTTTCTTTCTTTTTCTCCTTCTTGAAAGTGAATTATTTAAGTCATGTTCTTTCTTGTTTTACTAATTCCACTAGAGGACCCACATGTCCGTCTTTGAGAGACTTGTAGTTACGTAGATGGCGCATACATGCCTTGCTTTTATGTGACACTTTGCATTAACTGAAAACCCAATTCTTTGTACATCTGTACGTGCATTCACAACTCATTTCGTGAGGGCCCTAACACGTCATGTAAGTGCATAAATAAAGAGGACAACATAGTGTGTTGTTGTATTTACATTCAGCTTGGTGCATAATTTGTCGCTGCCAAGGCAAACAAGCCTGAACCTTAATACGTTCCATATCCGCGCATTAAAGGAATATTTACATTTATGTAATGAACCAAGAAATCTGTCTTCTTGTAGCGCAGCCTGATGGTGGTTGTGGAAGCGATGGAAACATGTAGGTGATTAATAATATAGTTTAGAGGGCATTTTACCAGTTTGCGTTTGTTGGTTCACTACATAAGTGTAAATATACATGTATAAATGTAGCTGTCTGAAAGTATGCGATATTCCGCTCCATAATTTTGGCAATGTGTTCCCTTTGTTTTTTAAATATGCTAGTAAATAAAATGAATATAAATCAAATCTATACACAACTTTGTTTGTAATTAACCGTCAGCAACATGTTTCGGCTATAAAAACCATCTTCAGGCTGAATACAAAATCACAAGAGGCACTGTATATTACAATGTAAAAAATATTACGGACGAAATATCGTCTTACATCAATAGAGGTATTAAAAGATGTATTACAGATTAAATATAGAGCCCGAAGATTTTGTAAAATCTGTCAATTAAAACATTAAAAAATTTTAAGTAATATTATGAAAAAAAATATTAATACTACTTAAACATTTTTATTATAGATTTTACAAAATCTTCAGATTCTATATTTAGTGTGTAATACATCTTATAACACTTCTATTTGATGTAAGACGAGATGTCGTCCGTAACATTCATTGCATTGTAATGTATAGTGCTTATTATGATTTTGTATTCAGCCCGAAGATGGCTTTTATAGCCGAAATATGTTGCTGACGGTTAATTATTAGTTAAATAGTGGCAATCTTAACAGCAAGTGAAATATTTTTCATTGGTACGAAAATAATGGCTTCTGATAATTCTTTATCTCCGTTAAATAGCTGAGTAACTAATAAAGGATCCAATTAACAAACGTAAGGAAATTAAACCACCCAACATCTCGCCATAGCAGGAAGAAGAAAAAGAAACAACCAAATGCATAATAACAAACCACAAGAACCAACTAACCTGCCCTCAATCCACAATATGCAGTGAATAATTACTAACAAACTTTCTGGTTAACTAAATAACTAACAGCATTCGACAGAGTCTGTGAAGGGATCAAAAATTTCTCCCACATTTTTAGAATACTACAGCTGACATGAGCTTGCCACTGGATACTATCCTGCGACAGATAACAATCTTACGTCGTGTTTTTCGTGTTTTTTCAAGATCCAGTTTAAAACTGTCCTCTTATTACGCCTAGAACTTCTAAGTGATCTTTTTTATCCAGACTTTCCCATCAAAATGCCTGTGTGGTGTATGGAGTATTTTAATAACATGAACTACAAAAGCTGACGCAGACCAGCGGAAACAACGCAAATGTCAGCAAGTTTTCTGTACCTGTGTGGGACATTCCAAGTTCTGTTTTTCTCTTTCAGTCAGCTATTCACTTGGTTATGTAAAATTTCCTTATGACACGGCTTTTAGTTTCAGCTACACAACTTGTACACCATCTTTGTTTTTTTTTTTTTAGCGACACGTGAAGAGACACAGTGACAAAGGCGACGGGATATTTTTATAAACACATAGCGAGTTTTTTAAAAGCAGCTCCTGTCATTTGCAAGTGTTGAAGAATGCTTGCCAGACTTTCACCCCCTAGTGACAAGAGGGTTATACTATCGGAAATTACAAAA
>Ga0123355_10002777_pt1 | contig 24842 bp, 26 predicted proteins | sample TergutEmb28metaG_3_FD_89872 | JGI IMG/M metagenome (GOLD analysis project Ga0123355, IMG submission 89872) | Embiratermes neotenicus P1 segment gut microbial communities from Petit-Saut dam, French Guiana - Emb289 P1 | ecosystem: Host-associated > Arthropoda: Insects > Digestive system > Gut ...
TTATTGACGCGAAAACTTTGGAGATTCACCACAACAAGCACCACAAAGCCTATGTGGACGGGCTAAACAAACCCGAGCTGGCACTGGCCGACGCACGCAGTAAAGGTGATTACCTATACATCAAATTCTGGGAAAAAGAGCTCGCGTTCAACGGTTCGGGGCATATTCTACATTCTGTATATTGGGATATCATGACCTCGCCGGGAAAAGGCGGCCAACCGGGCGAGCACACAAGCTATTACATCAACCAATATTTCGGCGGATTCGATGCCTTTAAGGCACAGTTTTCATCGGCGGCAAAGGCAGTAGAAGGCTCCGGGTGGTGCGTCTTGGGGTGCAGTCCATCCTTTTTCCGGCTGGAAATTTTGCAGGCCGAAAAGCATCAGAACCTGACGCAGTGGGGAATAATCCCGATTCTTGTCTGCGATGTCTGGGAGCATGCGTATTACTTAAAGTACCAAAACGCACGACCCTCCTATGTGGAGGCCTGGTGGCAGCTGATCGACTGGAATACGGTAGAGCAAAGGTTAATACGCGCTTCTCAAGGAATTTTGCCAATACTACCAGTATAATTAATCTTATTATATACCGCCAAGTATCCGGGAACTTATTCCGGATATTCAGTGGCTTTGGCGCGGCAATATACTACCGTGTTGCGAAACTTTTGCGTTCGTGTTATGATGTAACAAGAAATTTAGGAGGAATGTGGTTATGTTGATACCTACCCAAACACCGGATGCACCCGCCGCTATCGGGCCGTATTCTCAGGCTGTACGCTACGGCAACTTGCTTTTCACATCCGGGCAGATAGCCCTTGACCCCAAAACCGGGGAGATGGTGGGCAGCGACGTCAAAGCGCAGGCTCAAATGGTTATGCTAAACCTCGGCGCCGTGCTGAGCGCCAACGGCATCGGCTTCGATAAAGTGATAAAGACCACATGCTTTCTTGCCGATATGGCCGACTTTGCCGCGTTTAACGAAGTGTATGCCCAGCACTTCACAAACAACAAACCGGCGAGAAGCTGCATAGCGGCGCGCGAGCTTCCCAGAGGCGCTCTTTGCGAGGTAGAGGCAATAGCTGCTGTAGAGTAATTTTTTCAGAACGCCAACTATACAATTCGCGGCTGCCGGGTAAAACCTGACAGCCGCTTGCGTTTTTACAGGCTAAAGTATCAACTGTTAAACGGCGCAGCTACACGAACATTTTTTGATTGATTTTTCATGCAATAAGTTATAGTATTAAGAGCACTATATTTTTAAGAGGTAATAGCAAAAATGCACCTTTCACAACTTCTCCTGATTGCTATAGGGCTTTCGATGGACGCTTTCGCCGTAGCCGTTTGCACCGGGCTGAGTATGCCCAGAGTAACCGTGAAAAAAGCGCTGATTGTCGGGCTGTATTTTGGCGCGTTTCAGGCGCTTATGCCCTTTATGGGATATACGCTGGCCACCCAGTTTGCCGGGCGAATCATAGTTTTCGGCCACTGGGTAGCCTTTATTTTTCTCAGTATTATAGGCGGCAGGATGATTGCCGGAAGCCTCAAAAAAGAAACCTGTGAAGATTCAGACCCCAAAAGCAATTCCCTGAGGCCGGGCAGTATGCTGCCCCTGGCGTTTGCCACCAGCATCGACGCGTTGGCGGTAGGCATATCCTTCGCCTTTTTAGCGGTGGAGATCATCCCCGCGGTTTCGTATATCGGGCTTATCACCCTTATGCTCTGTATGGCCGGGGTAAAAATCGGCAATGCTTTCGGCATGAAATTCCGCTCAAAAGCCGAGTTTGCAGGCGGGGTTATTCTGGTGCTTATCGGCGTAAGAATCCTGCTTGAGCATTTTGGAATCATCGGCTAAAAACGGCTGGGATGTGTCAGCTTAACTTTGCGTAAAAAACAATAGCTTTTTGTGAGCATATTCGATATAATGATAGCATAAGAGCCGCGCCCGGGACTTATGCGGTATATGTGAGGGAAGGAGATTGCGGTAAATGTCAGACTTTTGGCAAGGGCTCAACTCGGTGATAGCGTCCATCGGCCCCACCGATGTATTGGATATACTCGTTGTGGCGTATTTGCTTTACCACGCAATCCGACTTGTGCGCGAAACCAGAGCCATGCAGCTGGTAAAGGGTATTGCCGTCATCCTCATCCTCTACCCCGTGGTGCGCGGGTTTGAAATGATGACACTTACCTTCATAATAGAAAACGTAATTCAGTGGGGAATCCTGGCGCTTGCGATTGTCTTCCAGCCGGAACTGCGCCGCGCTTTGGAGCATGTGGGCCGCTCCAAAATACCCAATATCGGCCGCCTGGGCGGTGAGGTGCCTTTGACAAATATGCAGGATATGATCAAAGTGCTATGCCAAAGCGCGGAGACTCTGTCCCGCTCCAAAACAGGCGCGCTGATAGTCATTGAGCGGGAAATTAAACTGGGAGACGTTATCGAAAGCGGAACCGTAATCGATTCGGCGCCCAGTATGCCGCTGATCTGCAATATATTTTACCCCAACACACCGCTGCACGACGGCGCTGTGATTTTGCGCGGCGGGCGCGTGTACGCGGCCGGATGTTTTCTGCCACTTTCGACAAACGACGAAATCGGCCGGGATCTTGGCACCCGGCATAGGGCGGCCCTTGGAATGAGCGAAGTAAGCGACGCTATCGTGATAGTCGTTTCAGAGGAAAGCGGAAAGATATCCTTTGCAATGGACGGAAAACTTGAGCGCGGCTGTTCCCGCCAAAGCCTGGCCGCGCTGCTAGAAGAAAATCTTATCGGCCAGAAACCGGAAAAAGGCAAAAAGATTTTTGGGAGGAAAAACCAATGAAAGGGCGCTTTAGCTTAAATAACCTGCTAAACAATAACCGGTTTGTCATTGTGTTTGCCCTGCTTCTTGCTATTACCAGCTGGATTGCCGTGGCCATGACCACCAGCCAGACAAGGACGCGGTTTATTGAAGACGTCCCGATAAATTTGGATATTCAGGCAGGCAGATTGCAAGCGCTGGATTTGAGTTTTATCGGCGCCGAATTGGAATTTGTAACAGTGGAAGTAACCGGCACGCCCACGGCGGTGGGGCTTCTTTCCGCAGATAACTTTACGCTAAGTGTAAACGTGGCGCAAATATTCGAACCCGGTGAGCACGAGGTGAGGATAGAATATGAATGGCATACGCCGGGCGAGTATGATATCGTCAGCTTCAACCCATCAACCATAACAGTGCGGGTAGACCAAATCTCCAACCGGTTCTTTGAGGTGCAACAGGAAATCACCGGTCTTGCCAGCGCCGAGGGTTACATGACGGATACCCCCAGGCTGATACCCGAGTCCACCGTGCGGGTAACCGGACCCAGGCGCGAACTCGAAAGGGTGTACAGCGTATCCGCCAGGATGGAACTTGACGAAGCCCTGGACAGGCCGCTGGTGCAGGATGTTCCGCTTATTCTGTTGGATATGGCGGGCAATGTCATTGACCCGGTGCATTCTCATCTATCCCTGGATTTTGAGGTCCTCACCGTGCAAATTCCGGTGCTGCGTGTCAGAACTCTGCCATTGGTGATAGACTTTCAAAACGTACCAATCGGCTTTCCCCAGAATGTGCTGCGCAGCTATATGATGCTTTCGGCCGAAACAGTTACCATAGCCGGCCCCATAAGCGCCATGGAAAATTACGAGGAGTGGCGGCTGGGATTTATCAACCTGCGCAACATCACAGAGGAAAGCAACATCTTTGCCTTTGATATCATCCTGCCTTCAGATCAGTTTATAAACATCGACAACCTGCAAACTGTAGTAGCTGAGTTTGATACGGATTATTGGGACAGCGCTACCTTTAACATCCCCGGGGAGGATATCGCTCTACTCAACCGACCGGTAGGATATGAGGTAACGCTGCAATCAGTAAGCCTTAGCGGAATAACTTTTGTGGGCGCCCTAGACGCGATAGCCAACCTGACTGTAGGCGATATCGTGGTAGAAGTAAACCTAAACGACAGGGAGCTTACAATGGGGCCTCAGCCGTTCCCCGTGCGGATAAGCGTCCCCAACCAGGGGATGGTCTGGCCTGTGGAGGAAAACAACAACCTTACAGTGTATATTAATGTGACTGATATCAGTTAACCGATGTTACGCGCACATAAAACAGCCCCCGGATTATTGCCGGGGGCTTGGTATTGCTGTAAATTTTAGCTCTGGCGTTGCGCTAAAAAGGCTTTGTGTTGTGCTGCATTCCGGCAAATCCCCAGACAGGGCGCGGGTTCTGAAGGACAGGCGCAGCGGGTGTGGACAAAGGGGTTACGCTGGTGATCGTATATGCCTGATGATCCATCATCAAAGCGATGGCCGCGCTGATAGCGGCGATGGTCTCGCCCGCAATGCCTGCGGATGCTACAAAGCCGTCAAATTCATCATTCTGCTCAGATGTTGCGTCGGTCATGGGAACAGGAAGAACAAGGGGCGCTTTGACGGAATACACATCCCTTGTTCCGGAAGTCGAAGAAGCGTTAATTTTGCGCTTGCGCAAGTTCGCCACAATAAAGTAAACGCATACAGCCGCCAGAACCAAAACGGCTACAATCACGATAATGCCAATCAGTCCAGTAAACACCAAAAATCCCCCTTGTGCATAGCTAAACGGCGATTCGCCAACGAATTTCGAGTAGGCTTATTATATAGCATGAACCTAAATATTGCAAGGCCATGCGGCACAGATTTTTGAAATAGCCGGGCTATGAGGTATAAACAAGGGGGCGCTAAGCCCGCGCGATCTTCCCGATAGCGTCGCAGAGCTTATGCACATGCGCTATAGTGTTGAAAGCGCCTATGCTGATTCTCGCCGTGCCGACTTCCAACGTACGCATTTTCCGGTGGGCCAGAGGCGCGCAGTGAAGCCCTCCGCGCAGGGCAAAGCCAGCCTCGTCAAGCTGTGCGGTGGTTTGCTCGGATGACTGTCCTTTTATATTGAAGGACACAACCGGAACATGTGTGCCAAATCCGAAATCAGGGGTGTAAAGCACTATTTTCGGCATGGATTTAAGTTGCGAGAACAATTCGGTGGCCAGTTTCATCTCGTGGGTGTAAATTGCCTTGCAGGTCTTTTCACGCACGAAGGCGACGCCCGCGCCCAGGCCCAAAATCCCCATAGTATTGACCGTGCCACTCTCAAGTCGGTCGGGCATTTCCCTTGGCTGGTCAAAATTGGCAGAAAAGCTGCCCGTACCGCCCTCTATAATAGTGTCGAGTAGGCTGCCAAGCGGCGTCATCAGTGCGCCCGTGCCCGGGGGGCCATACAGCCCTTTATGTCCCGCCACGCACAGGAAATCAATCCCCAAGGAGAGGGGGTCGATCTCCAGCACACCGGCAGTCTGGGCGGCGTCAACCAGGTAAAGAATATCCCTATCCCGGCACAGGCGGCCGATCTCTTCTATTGGGAGTATTGTGCCGAATACATTGGAAGCGTGAGTGCAGGCAATCATCCTAGTGTCGGGGCGTATGTGCGCGGCAAATGATGCCACCGTCAGCTTGGGGTCGGCGAAAGTTTCGGCCACCGAATAAGTAATCAGGCCGCGCTGGGCAAGGGTGTGAACCGGTCGCAAAACGGCGTTGTGCTCCAGATCGGATATGATGACATGGTCGCCCTTTCGCATAAGCCCCTTGATGGCGATATTCACGGCATGAGTGCAATTGGATGTAAATACAACTTCCTCAGGGCTTTGCAGCCCGAAGAGTTCTGCCAGGTTTTCCCGCGCATCGTAAACCTTTATGGCCGTTTGCATACTCATCTGGTGGCCGCTGCGCCCCGGATTGGCCCCATACTCGGTAAAGGACTGGCAGGCGGCCTGCGCCACTCGTTTCGGTTTTGGAAAACTTGTCGCCGCGTTGTCGAAATAAATCATGGTAATCCTCTCTTTCTATTGTGCATTTTAAGAGCGTGTTTTCAAACTGTTTGCCGTATCAGCGTGGTGCAGATTTTGTTTTGCCATGCTCTATAAAAAGCGCAGGCAATACTTTGTGTATTAACGAGCATTTTGCGGGGCAAAGCGGCGAAAATGCGCCGAAATGGGTAAACAATTGAATTTGGAGACACACCCTAAGCCTCTATCACGTCAACTATGCGAATGTTGGAGTTTTCAAGTATGCGCAATGCCTTTGAAAAATCTTTTTTCACATCTAAGCCGTAGGCGCAGCCTTTCGACTGGCCTACCTTCGATATTTTGCGTATATTTGAACCAATACCTTGCCCATTCAGCAGCTTTTGCGCCCGGATAGCCCAGGTTATCGAATTAAATAAGACCGTACCGCCGTTCATGGCTTCACCTCGTATGATAAAGGCGCTTGGTTGCGCGCCGAAAAATGAATGGAGCAACATCCCGCACATTCGTGGCTGCGCCGCGCCCTAAGCGAAATGCGTGAATAACTTAAAATCATAGGGCGATTTTAAAGTTCAATAGCTGTATTCAGACTATGCAAAACACCGCGAATAAGTGAGCTGCCCCCTATAAACAGCACAGCCGCCGGATTTTTGGCTTTTGCCAGCAGTGTGATATTTTATTATCAATATCCTTGACTTTTCCATTTAAATCTGTATAATGACGACATCGACCCGGCACACATTAAATTCTGAGGACAAGAGGGGCTTAAGCACATGAAAAGAATACTGGCCATTTTACTGGCGCTCATCATGATAACCGGTGTATTTGCCTCCTGCGCGCAGGATGGTGGCACAACACCGCCTTCGTCCGACGCTTCCGGGCAAACCTTTGATTCTGATGAAACCTTCAGAGTCGGTGCTATCTACCCCCTCAGCGGGGCCAACGCCCTTTTGGGCAGGCAGTGCCTTGACGCCGTGCGGATAGCCGTTGACTTCATAAATGAGCAGGGCGGTGTACACGGCATGAGGGTAGAGCTGTTCGAGGCCGACGCGCCAGACCCCACCGCGGCAACCACCGAAGCCGGACGCCTAATCGACCAGATGAACGTGGAAGTTATATTCGGCTCCCTTGCCAGCGGCAACTCGATGGCAATCGCGGGCGTTGCGGACAGGAGCAGGGTTCACCTTGTTGAATCGGGCGGCATTGCCGACCAGATCACTGGTTCCGGTTTCAGGTATGTCTACCGCATTCTGGATATGGGCAGCCTTCGCGGCGCGTCCGGTGCGGCCTACCTTGAATATTTGGCCGGGCTGATGGATATTCCCGTAAACGAATTGAGGGTGGCCATCCTCCACGAGGACACCAGTTTCGGTATTTCGGTGGGTATTGGCGCCGAGGCACAGCTCATTGAAATGGGTGCGCAGGTGGTCTTCAACGAGCAGTACAACGCTCAGATAGCCAGCATGGCTGCTCTGGTTCTAAGAATAAGGGAAGCGCAGCCGGACGTTTTGATTACCGTCAGCTATATAAACGACGCCATCCTGCTGGTGGATACCCTCCAGCAATATAATGCGATGCCCAAGGTATTTATGGGCTTTGGAGCGGGCACCACCGACCCCAACTTCGCAATGACCATAGGGGATGTTTCGGACGGCATGTTCAGCGTGGATATGCCTACCAACCTGCCATTGAGCGTCTTCGATTCCAACCCTGAGCTGCGCGCCACCATAGAGCGTTTTAGAGAGGCGTGGCTGGCCAAAAATCCTGATATGATAAACGTGTCCATCGCGGCTGAGGCCGCCTTTGCGGGAGCATACACCTTCATGCACGAAATTCTGCCAAGGGCAGCCAGCCTTGAACCCGAAGATGTGCGCGCCGCCGCGCTGGGAACAAACCTCGACCTCACCGCTCTGGGCTTCGGATGGAACCTCGGGGAGGGCGGCCAGAATTACGCCGCCGCGGCCAACATCAACCAATGGCAGGGCGGGGAGATCATCACCATATACCCAGAAAGCCTGCGAACCGGAGAGCTTATCAATGTACCGCTGCCCATAGCCAATCGGTAAAGTATCCGCAACAAACTTCACAACATCAAAACGCCGGAACATGTTGAAATGTTCCGGCGTTTTGGGTCTGTCGCATTTTGTTCTTGCGTCCTATGGGCTTGGCGGTTATAATAGTACTCTATTGATTGCTGCCTGGAGGCTGACTTATGCTCGTTGTGGTGCAAGTTTTTATATCGGGGATACTGGGAGGCGGCATATACGCCTTGGCCAGTGTTGGCCTTGCGCTTATTTTCGGCGTTGTGAGGCTGGTCAATTTTGCCCACGGCGAATTTTTGATGATCGCCATGTACTTCTCATTCTGGCTGCACGCCATTTTTGGGATGACGCCCTATCAGTCTCTGCCGATCAATCTGCTCCTCATGGCCGTTCTCGGCTACATCATCTTCAAAGTCATAATGTCACGGGTGCTGGAAGCCGAGCAGTCAATCCAAATGCTGATTACATTGGCCCTTTCCATGGTGCTGCAAAATCTGGCGCTTATGCTGTTTAGAGCCGATATCAGAAACGTCCGGCTGCCCATTACAAACACAATGGTTAACTTGGGGCCTATAGCCTTGAATTTGCCACGGCTGATTGCTTTTATCATAGCGATCAGCGCGTCTGTGGCCCTTTACCTTTTCCTGCAAAAGACGTTCGCCGGCACCGCCATGCGCGCAATAGCCCAAAACAGCCAGGCCGCCGAGCTGATGGGTATTAACGTAAGGCGGGTTTACATGCAGGCATTTGTAATCGGTTCCTGCCTGGTTGGGCTGGCGGGGCTGCTTATTTCGCCCATCCACCCGGTTTTCCCAATGGTGGGGGGAACCTTCAGCACACTGAGCTTTATCGTGGTCGTCATCGGGGGGCTGTCAAGTATTCCTGGTGCCATTTTGGGCGGATTGCTCATCGGCGTGGTCGAGAGTTTGGCCGGATACTTTCTCGGTCCGGCATTCCAGCAGGCGGCGTATTTCTTACTCTTCATTGTAGTTTTGATCTTTCGCCCCACCGGCCTGTTCGGAGCGGGGAGGGCAATGCAATGAAAAAGCTGTGGAATTACTCCCCCGCGCTGTGGGTTATCGCGATCTGTTCAATCCTTGTTCCCCTGCTCATTAACAGCCGGTATTATCAGGACATTATAGTCATGACCTTTCTGTGGGCGGGGCTTGCGGGTTCCTGGAATTTGTACAGCGGCTACAGCGGGCGGATAAGCGCCGGACACGCCGCGTTTTTGGGGATAGGCGCGTACACGTCCACCTTGCTTTACCTCAATTTGGGCGTTTCACCCTGGATAGGTATGTTTGCGGGCGGGCTGCTTTCCGGCATTGCCGCCCTCGTGATCGGCGGGGCTACCCTGCGGCTGAAGGGTACATTCTTCACACTCTCAACCATCGCCTTCAACAGAATTCTCGAAGTGGCCGCTATCACCGCCACCGGACTGACCGCCGGAAGCCTGGGCCTGTTCTTGCCACATGATCCCGGCTTCGTCAACATGATATTCGACAGCCGAATCCCTTGGGCCATCATCACTTGGGCGTACATGCTGCTGGTGATTGCGGTAAGTGTGAGCATCGAGCGCTCAAAGCTGGGATACTGCCTTATAGCCTTGGGCGAAAACCAGGAAGCCGCCGAAAATCTGGGTGTTGATTCAACCAGGACTATGCTCGCCGCCTTTGTGATGAGCGCAGTTTTCACTTCCTTTGGCGGAACGCTGCTGGCCAGTTACATAGCCTTTATCGAGCCGGTTTCGGTTATGGGCATCCTAAATTCGGTGCAATTTATCTTGCTCTCCATAGCCGGGGGTATGGGCGCCGCCTTTGGGCCGATGGTCGGCTCCTTTATCCTCACCCCGGTAAGCCTGCTGCTGCGGGGCGGCTTTGCCGGGATAAGCGGGTTGCACGGCTTTGTGCTGGGCATGATTCTGGTGCTGATTCTGCTGTTCCGTCCGGATGGGATACTGCCCCAGATCAGGCTGCTTTTCGCCTGGGTCAAGAGTAAAACAAAACGCCCGGGCGAGAAAGGGGAGAAGGCTTAAATGCTCCTGCAAATTGAAGGCGTCATCAAAAAATTCGGCGGTCTTGTCGCTCTCGACCAAGTTTCGATAAGCGTCGAGCGCGGGACTATCCTCGGGCTTATCGGCCCCAACGGTGCGGGCAAAACCACCCTGTTCAACTGCATTAACGGTACCCTGCCCATAACCGGCGGCAAGATTATTTTTGGCGGCGTGGACATAACCGGCAAAAAATCCTATCAGATAGCGCAGCTGGGAATCGCCAGAAGTTATCAGGTCGAGCAGCCTTTTGGCCGGATGACCACCCTTCAAAACGCGATGGTTGGCGGTTTTTGCAAAACGGATAGCTTCGAGCAGTCCCAGCGTATAGCCATCGAGGCGCTCAGGCTGGTTGGGCTGGAACACAAAAAAGATACGATTGCCCGGCACCTGAACATCGGCGAGAGAAAAAAGCTGGAAGTTGCGAAAGCTCTCTCCACCCAGCCCAAACTCTTGCTCCTCGATGAAGTCATGGCTGGCCTCACCCCCGCCGAGGTGCAGGAAATGGTAAAGATCATCAAATCGGTCAACGATACCGGCGTCACCATCATTATCATCGAGCACATTATGGAGGCCGTTATGGCGCTTTCCAAGCGGGTTGTCGTGCTCAACTTCGGGAAAAAAATCATGGAGGGCAACCCCAATGAAGTCGGCGAGAACCCGGCGGTTATAGAGGCCTACTTCGGCGTGGATGAGGAGAAAATAGATGCTTAAGCTAACCAACATAAGCGCCTATTACGGGGAGCTGCAAGTGCTCAGAGAACTTTGCCTAGAGGTGAATAAAGGCGAAATTGTGACGGTAATCGGCGCGAATGCCGCCGGAAAAACCACCGCGCTTGCCTGCATATCCCGCACGCTGAAAACCTTTACAGGCGAAATTGAGTTCGATGGCAAGCGGGTGGAAAATCTGCGCCCCGACCAGGTGGTGGACATGGGCCTTATCCAAGTACCGGAAGGCCGCCTGCTTTTCCCCAAGCTGACGGTGCGCGAAAATCTTGAGCTGGGCGCTTACAGCAAGCGCAGCAGAAAAGGGCGGGCAAATCTGCTGGAATTCGTATACAGCATTTTACCCCGACTGGGCGAACGCGAAAGCCAGCAGGCCGGAACCCTATCGGGCGGCGAGGCGCAAATGTGCGCGATCGGCCGCGGCCTAATGGCTCAACCCAAGCTCATCATGCTGGACGAGCCATCCCTTGGCCTTGCGCCCATTGTGGTGCTGGAAATCATGCAGCTGATAGGCCGCATCCGGGAACAGGGCACGACCGTGCTTCTAGTGGAACAAAACGTGCGGCAATCCCTGCGCTTGGCCGATCGCGCCTACGTAATGGAAAATGGCAAAATCATAATGCAGGGCAGAGGCCAAGCGCTGCTGAACAGCCCCCAGGTTAAAAAAGCCTATCTGGGGGTCTAGAAAGCCGAGGCAAGCACACAGAGGACAGAGAAGCGCTGACAATCCCGGAAACTCTCCGGCCCAGTCAGCGCTTTAAATTTTTATTCAACTGTCCGCAAGCGGCTTGATATCAACTATCAATTGAATAAACCCATCCGAAGGGATCGGGCAGCCTGCATGTCTGAATCCCGGTGAGGTTGTCGTAAAGTCTTTGGGCGATCGGCCCTATTTTGCCCGAGCCGACATCCATGACCTTATTTCTCCATCCGAGGCCGCCCACCGGGGAGATGACGGCAGCCGTGCCTGTGCCGAATACTTCTTCCAGCTTGCCTGCCTTGTGGGCTTGCGCCACTTCCTCTATCGAGAGTTTGCGCTCAGCCGTCGGAATTCCCCACGAGCTGAGCATTTCCAGCACCGAGCTGCGCGTTATGCCGGAAAGAATAGCCCCGTTCAGCTCGGGGGTGACAACCTCGCCGTCAATGACGAAAAAGATGTTCATGGCTCCAACTTCTTCAATGTACTTGCGCTCAACGCCGTCCAGCCATAAAACCTGGGCAAAACCCTGAGCCTGAGCTTCAACCTGGGAGGCCAGCGAAGCGGCGTAGTTGCCTGCGTTTTTAGCAAAGCCGGCCCCGCCCCTGACAGCCCGCACATAATCCTCCTCCACATGTATGCGGATCGGCGCCATACCCTCTTTATAGTAGCTGCCGCTGGGGGAGAGGATGACGCAGAAGAGGTAACTCGATGATGGGTGAACGCCGAGGAAATCCTCGGTGCCTATCACAAAGGGGCGGATGTAAAGGGATGTGCCCGGCGTTTGCGGAATCCAGTCCTGCTCCAGCTTTACCAACTCGGCGATGGCGCTGAGCGCGAAATCCTCGTCAATTTGGGGGATGCACATCCGCTTTGCGCTTATGTTGAGGCGCTTCATATTTTGCTCAGGGCGAAACATAACCGCACTGCCGTCAGCGGAGTGATAAGCCTTCAGCCCTTCGAAGATGAGCTGTCCGTAGTGAAGGCAGCAGGTAGCGGGATCCAAACTAAGCGGCCCGTAAGGGACGATTCGGGCGCTGTGCCAGCCCTTGCCCTCATCGTAATTCATCAGAAACATGTGGTCGGTAAACACCTTGCCAAAACCCAAAGCACCGGGGTCGGCGGGTTTGGGCTTAAGGGTTGTGGCTCTTTGCACTTCGATCTTCATTTTTTATCCCCCTTTTGCGAAACGTTAGGTGCGAGTATTGTACTATAGTTGCCGATTTAACAGCGAACGCGGTTACACCATGCGTATGCTCAGGCAGACATGCCGCACAAAGAGCAAGGCGTAAACGCTCATCAGAAATATAAACAAGCTCTCAAAACTGCCCAGCATTGGGGCGGGGAGGGTTAAAGTTCTGTTCACGGCCATCCAAGTCCAGTTTGGAATGACCAGCAAAAAGCCGAACAGTGAGGCCGAAAGCCCGGATGGTATGGTGTAATTGCGCCCGTTCTTGCGGCTAAGGCCGCTGAGTGTTCGGGCGTGCCCCGCCAAAAACAGCGCACAAAACAGCATGAACAGTACGGCCAAAAGATTGTCCGAGATGGTGGTCAGGGTGGTGTAGCTGTTAAACGTGCCGACTATGATAATCATTAGCCAGGCGCCGCCAATCAGCGTTAATATGCCGCCGCGCATCTGGCCTTTGCCAAAAAGCGCACGCATACCCATAAATATAAAGACAATGGCCGAAAGCCCTCCTGCCACAAGGCTTAAAACAAAGGTGATACCGGTGTGGTCCACGCCCGGGTCGAGAATTCCAAAGACGGGGACGCCGAAGGCTTCGAGTTGGTAAAGAGCGATGGATATTCCCGTGAGCAGGGCAAAGAAAGCTGTCAGCCTGTAGCGGCGCAAAACCGGATAATCGCTATCCGTGCGCCGGAGTAAGTAAATCAGAAAAAGCGAGGCAACGCAAAGGCCCATCACTGCGTTAAGGCCCCAAGCGAGAAACCTGGCGCCGGTGTAAAAGCCGGTTGCCGGATCCATAGCGTTAAACTTAAACCAGACCCTGACTCCAACGCAAAGAAAAAGCGCCGCAAAATAAAGCGCGAAAAACCCTTTGAAAGAACTGTTGCGTTTCATATGTTTTGCGTCCCCTGAAATTAAATCATCTGCCCATCAGTATACCACCGCATCGGCACTTTTGCAAGGGCTGGGCATACTTGCCCGCCTGCACGCATAAACATCTAGCAGGGCTTGTCAGATTAGAAATCAAAGGAGGAGCTTGTTGTGAGAGGCGCGCTGTTGTTCGTCGCGATATTTGCTTTATCCATGCTCATCATACCGATGATCGCCCTTAATCATATGCCTGAATCTGCGCCGCAGCTATCCCAGCCTCCTGTAACAAGAGAGTATCAGCCCGCCATAGAGTCATATGATTTGCTTTTACCCCCAATGTCTCCCCCTGCCCGGCCGATGGAAATCGATATGATAATCTATGGCGATTTTCCCCATAGCAGCATAAGGGGGGTGAGCGTATTCCATATACTCGATGAGAGCACGGAAGAAATACACATTGTTTCGGTGAGGGATTTCGTGCGCGGTGCGGTGGCCGCCGAAATGCCCGCCAGCTTCCATCCGCAGGCGCTTAAGGCGCAGGCGGTGGCTGCCCACACTTTTGCGCTGCATCAACATATGGTGCAACAGCGCAACCCCGACCCCGCGCTGGGCGGAGCCGATTTTTCCGCCGACCCGTCCAACCGGTGGGGCTTTGTGACCGAGGAAACCGCCCGCGCCATTTTCGGATACAGGGAAGACGAGCACTGGGAGAGGATAACCGACGCGGTGGACAGCGTGCTGCACCTGATATTAAAATACGACGGCGAGCCCATCGTGGCGGCCTATCACGCTATTTCAGCGGGCAGAACCGAGTACGCCTCCAATGTCTGGATAGGCAGCGCCCCTTACCTGGTTCCAGCCGACAGCGAAGGGGACATACTCGCTCCCGGCTTCGAAACGCAGGAGACATTCAGCTCATATCGCTTGCAGGCGGCTTTTGGCGAACACTATCCGGATATCGCTTTCGAGGGGGATTCATCCACCTGGCTGGAAATTTTGGAGCGCTCTTCTTCCGGCTATGTAACTACCATCCGGGTGGGCGGTACCCGGCTGCGCGGTCTAGACGTGCGCCGGGTGCTGGACTTGCGCTCTCACCATTTTGAAATCGAACATGACGGCGAGACGTTTACATTTACCGTGCGCGGCTATGGGCACGGGGTGGGGCTTTCCCAGCGCGGTGCGGATTTTATGGCACGCCAGGGCGCCACCTTTGAGGAAATACTGGCCAACTACTATACAGGGGCCACGCTGCACCGCATAACGTTCGCGGATTAGCCAGCAGTTAACGAAAATTACAAGGGCGGAAAATTTCCGCCCTTGTAATTTTCGTTAACTGCTGGCTGTGGCTCCCATCACGTTATGTATCGGAGCCTAGTCCGAAGCTGATGAATAGGGCGCGGTTAATTTCATTCATAGAAACTTCGTCGAGCCGGCCCATTTTTTCCTTGAGGCGCTTTTTGTCAATAGTGCGGATTTGCTCAAGCAGTACCACCGAATCGCGGGAAAGGCCACATTCCAGGGAGGGAAGCTGTATATGGGTAGGCAGCTTGGTCTTCTCCTTCTGGCTGGTTATGGCGGCGGCGATAACAGTGGGGCTAAACTTGTTGCCAATATCGTTTTGCACTATGAGAACCGGCCTTATCCCGCCCTGCTCCGAGCCGATTACAGGGGAAAGGTCGGCGTAGTAAATATCTCCTCTTTTCACAGTCACTTTGCAATCACGCTCCGCTATGTCAGTTGGCAGTGTCAAAAATATTCTTGCCAACTGCTTGGCGGTATAAACATCCGCCATACGAAAAATCTGAGCCTTGGTGGCAAAACGGCTCAATTCATTTTATTGCAGGGCGGATGCTTTGGATAGCGGGCGCAAAAAAAGCCCCCTCACATTTTGAGGGGGTAAAAGACGAATCATCCTAAAAAAACGAAATTCTCGAAGATAAACTGCACTTCTAAGCCTTGCAGCAAAAGTTTTGTTGGCAGGCCGCTCTCCTCGTCCAAAATCAGGAGGACCTGCTCGCCGGCAAACTCCCCGCGCAAAACCCAAAAACCGTCCTGCCGTTGTGGCAGCTCCCTTTCCTGCCCGGGCAGCAACAGGGCGGAAAGCGCGCTTACCCCGCGCAGCACAGGAACCGTGCGCGTCCCCAAAAAGGGATCCACGTTGAAGGAAAGCCCTTGAAAGTTAAGCGCCACGCCGCCTTCGCAAAAGGAGTAAACCAGCCCCGCCACATTTTCCGGATCCAGCAGCTCGACTTGGGTGGTCATGGGGTCGGGGCGGTAAATGCGCGCGCGCACCTCGGCAGTACCGGTTGTAATTATGGCGTCCGTCATGTAAAACTGGGTTACGCCGTCCATCAGATTTCGAGCTTTGGCGCTGTCGGTTAAGGGTATGGCCGCGCAGCCAAACATCGGAAAAACCAGCAAAACGCAGAGCAGCAATGTGCGAAAAAGTCTCATTTCCATCCTCCTTTTTCAAGACATTGGAAACAAGGCTACTCCTCTGCTCAGCGCCCATACTCTAAGAAGATATCCGCCAAATCTTCAAAAATCTCGCTTGGCAGCATGGCCGTTTGGGAGCGGCGCAGGGCGGTGCGGTCAGCGGACATCCCGTGTAGGAACGCACCGCAGGAGGCGGCTTCACCGGGAGCCAAACCCTGAGCGAGCAGCGCCGCTATCATCCCGGTAAGGATATCCCCGCTCCCACCTTTGGCAAGGCCGGAATTCCCCGTCGGGTTGCGCACCATCCTTCCCTCCGGGCAGGCGATAATGGTTTCCCGCCCTTTTAGCAGCAGATAAACGCCGTGCCTGCGGGCGAAATCCAGCGCGATTCCCATGCGATTTTTCTGTATCTGGGATATCTCCACGCCGCAAAGCCGGGACATCTCACCTGGGTGAGGCGTGAGTATCACAGGCGCACTTGCTTCCTTGAGTAAATGTATATTCCCGGCAAGCGCGTTTATGCCGTCGGCGTCAATCACAATCGGGCAGGATGCGTTTTTCAGCACCTGCTCAAGCAGGCGCAAGGTGTGCGGGTTGTTTTCCATCCCGCAACCAAAGGCCACGGCGTCGGAATTTTTGAGGGATTCGAGAAGATCGCATAAGGGTGCGTCGCCATTTATGCCGCTGGTATCACTGGCGGACAAAGGCAGAAAGGTGGCCTCAGATGCCTGCGCGGCGGCAGACGCGCAAACCATTTCGGTAGAAGCAAGGGTGGCAATCCCCACTCCGCAGCGCAAAGCCCCCAAAGTGCAGAGCACAGCCGCTCCGCGGTAACGTGCGCTGCCGGCAACAATCAGCACCCGGCCAAAAGTGCCTTTGTGGGAATCGTTCTTGCGCGGAGGGATAAGCTCGAAAACTTCCTTGGCGCTCAGCGAGCCAAAACTCAGCTTCACGCGGCTTCGCGCCTGGTCGGGAATACCGATATCCAAAATTTCCACCGCGCCGCAAAAGGGAAGGCAGTCCGGCAAAATGTGGCAGGGCTTGAGGGAGTCGAAGGCCAGGGTGTAATCCGCCCGGACTGCGCCGTCGGCCACTTCGCCGCTGTCGCAGTGAACCCCGGTGGGGATATCCAGGGAAATTATTGCGGCGGCGCTGTCGTTTATCATACCGCAGGTTTTTTTATGATTTTCTCGCAGCTGACCTTTAAAGCCGGTGCCGTAGATTGCGTCAACCACTAAATCGGCCTGAATAAGCCAGTCAGCAAGTTTTTCCTCGGTCTGGTAAAATTCATAAATGGGGGCGCCCATGCCGTTTAGCTGCTCGTACATGGCAAGGGCCTCCGCGCCGACAGGTTTGCCGTCCAGCAGGATAACCACCACGTTTGCCCCGCTTTCCGAAAGTTTTCTGGCCACCACAAAACCGTCACCGCCATTGTTGCCCTTGGCGCAAAACACAATACAGTTGCGCCCGGCAATTTTAAAAGCGCGCTTGATGAAGGCAGCGGCAGTGCTGCCCGCGTTTTCCATCAGCCGGTGGAAGCTCAGCCCGAATTCGAGGGCGTGCTGCTCAATTTGCTTCATTTCGTTGCCGGTTACTATGCGCACGGATGATACCTCCAAAAATGTCTGATATAGTTTGGAACAGGGCCACTGTTTCAAATGCGGCGGATTTTTGCTACATGCTCAATCGCCATACCCGATTACCTGCGCCATCGCGTAATGCTTGTCATGCGAGACGCTCACCTCAAAGCGCAGACCGCTTTCGGTTGCCAGCTTAAGCGCCCGCCCGGAAAAGGCCAGGAAGGGCCTGCCGTTTTCATCGCGCAAAAGTTCAACTTCACGGGGATAAAAACCGCGCACCCCGATGCCAAGCGCCTTGGCAAAAGCCTCCTTGGCGCAAAACCCGGCCGCGACAGAAGCGGGCGGACAGCCCCTTTGCCTAAGATAGGTAAGTTCGCTCTCCCCAAAGCAGCGGGGCAAAAATCTCGGATTCTCCATAGCCTTGGCTATTCGCTTGATCTCGACATGATCTATCCCAACGCGCAAGGTCACACAAACACCTCCCGATCAATTTTCAGATAATTTCCTGCTTTCCAGCAACTAAAGTCTAGCAGAGAATACAGCAAAATTCCAGATAATAAGCGGTGAGAAAAGCAGTATTTACATTTTATTAACGAAGTATTTTATCTTTTATAGTACAATAAGGCACAGCCGAAAGTGAGGACGGAAAGTTTGTTTGGTTATATAAGGCCATTTAAGCCGGATTTGCGCATTTGCGAGTACGATACTTACAAGGCGGTATATTGTGGGCTTTGCGGTCAGCTCGGCAAATCCTTCGGACCGGCGGCGCGCCTCACTTTGAGCTATGATTTCGCATTCCTCTGCATGATCCACTATGCGGTCGGCACAGATGCGCCGGTGTTCGAAAAGCGCGGTTGCCATTTTAACCCCCTGCGCAGAATGCCGATGTGTGTGCCGGGGGAGCAGCTGAGCTTCAGCGCGGACATGGCACTCATTATGCTGTATTATAAGCTGCTCGACAATATGAGAGACAGCGATGCTTTGCGCCGGATTCTTTGGAGCGCGGGGCGCCCATTCGCGGCGGGTGCGCACAGGAAAGCGGCTGCCCGCAGGCCGGACTGTGAAGCGATTATCGCCGCTGCCATGATCGGCCAGCAGGAACTGGAAAAAACCCGCACCGCAAGCGTGGACGCCGCATGTGAGCCCACCGCCCTTGCAATGGGGGCGATTATGTCACAGCTGAACGATAATCCCGGCCAGAAGCGGGTTCTTGAGCGGGTTGGATATTTTATCGGCCGCTACGTGTACCTTTGCGACGCCTTGGACGACCTTGAAAAAGATCTCAAAACCGGATCGTACAACCCGTTTGTCTTACGCCACAGGCTGGAAAAAGACGCGGACGAAGTATCCCTTGGCACAGTGTTCTTGCAGGGGAGAGACGCCCTTTTCCTTACGGCGGGGGAAGCGGGCAAGGCCTATCAGCTTGTCGAAACGGCATTCTTCGGCCCGATACTCGACAATGTGTTCTATCAAGGCCTAAAGGCTATGGCCGATGATATTTTGCTCAGGCGCGCACCCAAAGCCTGCGCCCATTTAACGCAGGCTGCACGTCAGCAACAAACCTGTTCGGGGTGCGTTTACGCAAACTCAAAGGATGAAAAAATCAGGTAAATAATAAGTATAGTATCGCGCTACGCATGATGTTGTAAAAATATGTCAGTCGATTTGGCGTGTTAATTGTCCATAAATTCACAGGCCTGAAGGAGAGCAAAGCATGAGCGATCCCTATAAGGTGCTGGGCGTTTCCCCAAGCGTTAGCGATGAGGAGGTCAAGGCCGCTTATCGTGAGCTTGCGCGCAAATATCACCCCGATACCTATGTAGGCAACCCCCTGAGCGATCTTGCTGCGGAAAAAATGAAGGAAATCAACGAGGCTTACGACCAAATCACCGCTCTGCGCCGCGGGCAGGGGGGGCGGTCGGAAAACTACGGGAATTCAGATTCATCTTCCCAGTTTTGGGATATTCGGCGGCTGATAAACGCGGGGAGGATAACCGAGGCGGAAGAACTGCTCGACGGCGTTCAGCGCCACGCCCGGGACGCCGAGTGGTATTTTCTCAAGGGCAGCATCCAGTACAACCGCGGCTGGATGGAGGACGCTTACGAAAGTTTCTCCCGCGCCTGTGAGATGAACCCCAACAACCGGGAATACCGGGCGGCTCTGGGGCAGCTTCAGTGGCGCCGCAGCAACGGCAGCCCCCACACTTACCGCACCTCAAACATGGGCGGGTGCAGCATGTGCGATATGTGCGCAGCCCTCATGTGCGCCGACTGTTGTTGCCGAATGGGCTGCAGCGGCGGATGCTGTTAGGAAGAGGCTTATGAACCCGAAAAGCAAACAAATAGCGATGGGCGGAATTTTTTCCGCCCTTTGTGTAGCGCTGATGTTTTTTACCGGCCTTATGCCATTTGGCGGCGTTGCCTTGCCAATGGCGGCGGGAGCCATGCTGATGCTCATCGTTGTGGAACTCGGCCCCAAACCGGCTGCGATAGCGTATATCAGCGTTTCCATCCTCTGTATACTGATAGTGCCGGACAGGCAGGCAGTCATGATTTTCGCGGCGTTTTTCGGCTACTACCCCATCGTCAAGCAAAGGCTGGAAAGGTTGCCCGGCAGGGCGATTGAGTATTTTTGCAAGCTGTTGCTCTTCAACGCGGGGATGGCGTTGGCCTTTGCCGTTTTGATCTACGTTTTTGGCATGGCGCAGGCGCTGGAGGGCATGGGCGACTTCGGAATTTATGCCCCGGCAATCCTTTTTGCAATGGGAAATATTGTGTTTGTTTTATATGATTTTGCCATTACCCGGTTCTACACCCTGTATGTAGAGCGGTTCAGGAGCAAATTTCTGGGGAAATAAAAGAAAATATTTCGCCCCTTAAAATGATCCGCAACGAAAAATGCACAAGAAGTTGCGCATGCAAGAACGCGCATACACACAATATAGTTTGCTTGTGCAATCCGCCCAAATATGGGGCGGATTGTTTTTCCATTTATGCCAAAAAACAGCTTGCATTTTGGGGCAGATCAGTTTATAATAAGCGTAAACAGTGGTGATTAGTGGTGAACTGTGGGTACGAAATAAGAATTGCCCGAAAGCAGGGCCAGGAGGTGGGGAAGTGCTGCGCGGCGAATATCAACACGTTTTGGATATTAAAGGCCGGGTGAATTTCCCCGTAAAAATACGTGAGTGCCTGGGCGAGCGCTTCATTATCACCCGTGGGCTGGACAGCTGCCTCTTCGTTTACTCCGACGAGGAGTGGCATGAGCTGGAAAACAAACTGCGCGAACTGCCCATGAGTAAATCCCGGGACATACAGCGCTTCTTTTTCGCCTCGGCCATCGAGGTGGAACCGGACAAGCAAGGGCGCATCCTGATTCCGCAAAACCTGCGCGATTACGCGCAGCTGGACAAGGACGTCATCATCATAGGAGTTTCCAACAGGGCCGAAATCTGGAACAGAGGCTGCTGGATGGAAAAACTTAACGCAATGACAGTGGACACCGCCAAGATGGAGCAGGCCATGGACGAGTTGGGATTTTGATGCAGAGGGGAAGAAGTTGAGCTTTCATCATATCCCGGTAATGCCCGAAGAGGCCATAGAAGCCCTGAATATAAAATCGGACGGCACGTATGTGGATGGCACCGCCGGCGGCGGGGGGCACTCCCTCGAAATTGCAAAGGGGCTGAACACCGGTCGGATAATTTCTATCGATAAGGATCCACAGGCGGTGGCGGCGGCTTCTCACAGGCTCAGAGATTATCCCCAAGCTCAGGTGGTGCAAGGGGATTTTGCCGACCTGACAGATATTTTGGATCGCTTAAATATATGCAAAGTTGACGGTATTTTGCTGGATTTGGGAGTCTCATCTCATCAGATAGACGATGCCGAACGTGGGTTTTCTTACCACCTTGACTGCCCGCTGGACATGCGCATGTCAGGCGCTGGGCAAAGCGCCGCGCAGCTGCTTAACGAGGCGAGCGAAAAAGAGCTTGCAGATACCTTCAGGCGATACGGCGAAGAAAAATTCTCCGGTAGAATCGCCAAAAAGATTGTTAGCACAAGGGGGAAGGAGCAGCTTGAGACCACCTCCCAGCTTGTGCAAATCATCCGGGAGAGTATCCCCGCCGCCGCAAGGCGGGAGGGAGGGCACCCCGCCAAACGGGTGTTCCAGGCGCTGCGCATAGCCGTCAACGGCGAACTTGAAAGCCTGCGCACTGTCCTCGACACGGCATTTGGCAGACTCAGCCCCGGCGGAAGGTTTGCGGTAATCGCCTTCCATTCTTTAGAGGATCGCATGGTTAAACAGGCTTTCGCCGCACTTGCAATAGTCTGCACGTGCCCCCCCGACTTCCCGGTCTGCGTTTGCGGCACATCCCCAAATGGGAAGTTAGTCACAAAAAAACCAATAACGGCCTCTAGGCAAGAGCTGGGAAAAAATCCGCGGGCGGCCAGCGCCAAGCTCAGGGTGATAGAAAAACTGTAAAATAAAAGGAAAAGGAGAGCAAAGGATGTCGAAGAGCAACTTAGCATACGATCTTTCAGTCTACGCACCCGAGGCACATGCACCGCAGCCCGAGCAAAAGCCCCAGCCCCAACCTCAGCTTAAGGTTGTTAAAAAACAGTACCGTGCGTTTGCCGGCGCGTTTGCCCCCCGTGTTCTGTGCGCCTTTGCCATCGTTATGACTTTGATCAGCCTCATCGTTTACAATCAGGTCTACCTCAACGAGCTTTCCCGCGAAGTAAATGAATTAGACCGCCAGCTGGCCATTCTGGAAAATGAGAGCATACGCTACGCTAGCCTTTTGGAATCCACGGTCTCCCTGCGGGCGATTGCCCAGCAAGCCGAGTATATGGGAATGGTCAGGCTGGATCAGTACCGCACCATTTACGTTTATCTTTACGAAGAAGATCAAATCACCTTATTCACACCGGAGCCGGGCTACGAACAGGGCGGAGCTTTGGCGGTGCTTGGCGACTTCATCAGCGGCGCAAGGAATATATTGCAGTAACGTGCAATATATAGTAGATAGAAATTAAAGCAACAGCCGGCCCGTGCGGTGGCCGCGCCGGCAGGGCGCGCGGGCCGCGCGGGCATTGTATATTCGCGATTTCGTAAAAAGGGGTGCAGCATGAAAAAAACTTCCTCGAATAAAACAATAAAGAGAATGTACTACGTTCTTCTCCTTTTTATGATATTTGGATTTGGTACCATTATATTTCAGCTGTTTATGATTCAGATCGTGCAGGGGGAAGAGCTTCAGCAGCGCGCCATGAGCCAACAGACCAGGGCAAACATCTTGGGCGCCAGACGGGGCGTTATTTACGACCGCAACATGAACCCCCTTGCCGAAAGCGCCACCGTTTGGAATATCTGTATCTCGCCCGCCGATATGAACAGAGAAATGAGCAGAGAACAGATAGAAGAAATGGCAACCGGCCTTGCCGAGGTACTGGATATTGACAGACAGATAATTCTGGATGCAGCCGCCAGAACCCACACATTTTACCGGGTGATCGCGCCCCGGGTGGACCGCACGGTGGTGGACAGCGTTTTAGAATTCATCGGTGCCGACCCGCAAAACCCGGTAGTGGGAGTTTTTTACGAGCAGACTACCAGGCGCTACTATCGCTACGGCAGATTGGCCTCTTCCGTGCTGGGCTGGACGAATCACGACGGCGACGGCGCTTACGGCATTGAGGCTTTTTACAACCGCGTGCTTTCCGGTGTGCCGGGCAGGGTGGTATCCACCCGGGACGCCACCGGCGCCGCCATGCCCTTCATGTACTCCCAGCTTTACGCCGCCCAGGATGGCAATTCCCTCGTTTTGACCATTGACGAAACAGTACAGCACTTTCTGGAACGCAACCTGGAAACCGCGGTTATCGAGCACAACATCCAAAACCGGGCAACCGGCATTGTTATGAACGTCAGAACCGGCGAAATACTGGCCATGGCCACCATGCCCGATTTTGACCCCAACGACCCATTCACCCTGACCGACCCCAACGCGATTGCACGGCTGGCGCAGTATACACCCGGCACGGATGAGTATATTGAGACCCGCAGAGTCCTCCGTTACGAGCAGTGGCGCAACAAGGCGATTTCCGACCCCTACGAGCCGGGCAGCGTTTTCAAGCTCATTACCGCCGCCGTCGCGCTGGACAACAACCTGGTATCCGTGCACGACCACTTTATGTGCAACCACGTTTTCACAGTGGCCGATCACGACTTCCACTGCTGGCAAAGCCGGGGCCACGGCAACCTGAACTTTATTGAGACCATGCAGCACTCCTGCAACCCAGCCTATATCATGATAGGCCAGCGGGTTGGGGCCAGGCTGATGTACGACTACATCCAGAGTTTCGGCCTCAGGGAGTTGACCGGCATCGATTTACCCGGCGAGGCCCCCGGCATCGGCCACACCTTTGAGACGCTCGACAGAGACGGGCGGGTGGAGCTTTCATCCACTTCCTTCGGGCAGTCCATGACGGTGACGCCCATCCAGATGATTACCGCCAGCGCGGCCACAGTAAACGGCGGATACCTCATGCAGCCGTTTGTCGTAAGGCAGATACTGGATTCATCCGGCAATGTGATTGAAACCATACAGCCCACCGTAAGGCGTCAGGTTATATCCCACGAGGCTTCGGCTGTCATGCGCCAGCTTGCTCTGGCTGTAGTGGATCACGGTTCAGGCCGTTTTTCCGCAATCCCCGGTTACGAAATAGGCGGCAAAACGGGGACGTCCCAAAAGTTGGATCAGATCGACGCAGGGCATATTCTGAGCTTTGTGGGATTCGCGCCCATGCACGATCCCCAAATTGCTATACTTGTTACCCTCGACGAGCCTGAATTGGACGATGTTTTCGGTTCGGTTATTGCCGCGCCGGTGGTTGGGGCGGTCTTCAACGAGATTTTGCCCTACCTTGGCATACAGCCCCAGTTTACGGCAGAGCAGCTTGCAGAAACCGAAGCAATGGTGCCAAACCTGCTGGGGATAGGGCCACACGAGGCTCAAGCCGTGCTGCGCGCCAGGGGACTGGACTCCCGGCTTATAGGCAACGGCGGGGAAGTTGTTAGGCAGGTGCCTTTGGCCGGACAGCGTATGCCCAGAGGCTCCACGGTGTTTCTGTACACCGAGCGGGGAGCGCTCGGCGGCGGCATCCCGTTACCTGACGTGAGGGGGACCAGCGTTCACGACGCCAATATCCAGCTGGTGAGCATGGGGTTCAATATTGAACTGCGCGGCGACATTGAGGACGGAGCCGTTACCGTGGTGCTCGACCAGTGGCCGCTGCCGGGAGCGACAATGGCCGTTGGCGATCTGGTGGTTTTGCATGTGGCTGAGAGGCAGGATGCGAACGGAAACGGAGGCTAGAAGCCAGAA
>Ga0123355_10002778_pt1 | contig 24842 bp, 25 predicted proteins | sample TergutEmb28metaG_3_FD_89872 | JGI IMG/M metagenome (GOLD analysis project Ga0123355, IMG submission 89872) | Embiratermes neotenicus P1 segment gut microbial communities from Petit-Saut dam, French Guiana - Emb289 P1 | ecosystem: Host-associated > Arthropoda: Insects > Digestive system > Gut ...
GTCTCCATATTGTTTCCATGGTGGAGTTATCCATTTTGCAATCCATGGCGCGTCCATTTTGGCTGTTTCAAACCAATTTATCTCAGAAGTCGCGGTGTCTCCTTCGTCACCCGCTACTGTCACCGTCCAATAATACCGCGTCATAGGCGAAAGTATTATCGGAAGGCATACCCCTCTACTATCCAAGTCCTCCTTGGTGCCACTGTCGTAAATGACGTTTTGCATAGCTGAATCTAAACTTACGATAACTCGCGCACTCATTTGGCATTTGGACTGTGTATCACAAGCTATCCACGAAACAACCGCTTCATCCATATGAAAACCCAAAGGATTATTAATGTGGTTGGTTCTGCATGATACGATTTTCATAAGGCTACACCCTATCCTTTAATCGCTCCGGCTGTGATACCAGACACGATTTGTTTATTAAATACTACAAACAAAATCAACATTGGGACTGAAATTATAACTACGTTGGCAAACAACAAGTTCCAGTCACTAGCATATCGCCCCATAAAATTAAATAAGGACAGTTGCACCGTTGCATTTCTTGCTCCAGGTAAAAAGTACATAGCATTGGTAAAATCATTGAAAATACCAATAGACGATATAATTACCACGGTTGCCATCACCGGTTTTAGCATAGGAGTAATGACTCTGTAGAACAAAGCAAGGGTTCCGCAACCATCCAAAATAGCGGCTTCATCAATTTCTTTGGGAATAGTTCCTATGAATCCCCTAAACAGCATTGTTGTAAATGGAATGGATAAAGCCACCTGGACAAGTATTAACCCAAATCGTTCTCCATGAAGCCCAAGACCTTGCAAAATCCAAATTGTAGGTACAACAGCAGGAGGAACCATCAAGCCAGTTAATATAACAAAACTGATTATAGTTCCTAAGCGGGTACCCCGTCTTTGAATATAGAAAGCCATAGGCGCGCATATCAATATTAATATCAAGACAGCAAAAAATGTAATAAACGTACTGTTTCTGAACCCAGTTACAACCATTCTATTAGCCGTTTGGAAAACTCGCGTGTAATTTTCAACAATCATCCATTCTGTAGGAAGTGCTAAATTCATTTGTGCGGCCTGTCTTGAGGGCATAAAAGAAATTAATAGCACAAACAAATATGGTATTCCGAATAAAACTACTGCGGAACCTAATGTAATAAATTCGACTATAAGTAGTTTTATATTTTTTGTCATAGCACAACCTCCTTTTTAGTCAATTGATGATATAAGGGGAAGGCTAAAACAGCAATAATAACGAAAAGTATAATATTCCCGGCAGTTGATAAACCATAAAAGCCGTTGATATACAGCTTATAGATAACGGATGCCATTACATCAGTAGAAAAGCCTGGGCCTCCTTGTGTCATAGCCCAAATTAGGTCAAAGCTACGCAGTCCACCGATAAAAGATAGAATAATTACGGTGTTCATGGCGGGACGGACTAAAGGCAATGTGATATGGCGGAACTTATCCCAAGCGTTACCGCCATCTACTTGTAATGCTTCTTCATACTCAGTTGGAATAGACATAATCCCTGCTATATAAATCATAGCTGCCATGCCCGTACCCCGCCATACATCTACCAAAGCTACTGATAGCAGTGCGATATTTGGGTCTCCTAACCAAATTGGTCCAGTGATTCCGAAAAAAGCTAAGGAAGAATTAATAAGACCACGCGTAGGGTGCATAAAACTTTGGAAAGCCAAGCCCACGGCAACAGTACTTAAAATCCATGGGAAAAACACTATGGAACGCATAAGCGATTTTACACGAATACTGGATGTCAAAAGTACAGCCACTCCCAACCCAAATATTACTTTCAGCACACAGGTTACAATCGCAAAAACCAAGGTGTTTTGAATACCAATACGCAGAGAGTGTTCTCTAAAAAACATAATATAATTATCAAATCCCGTAAAACGCCACTCTGTTAAAGACCACACTGTAAAACTAAACGGGAACGATACAAGAACAGGCAACAGGAAGAATGTAAAAAACACAACTAAAGCCGGTATAACTAAATAATGAGCGTACACGTCATTAAGGGTTCTTTTTTTGCGTGACATTCGTTTTCTCCCCTCTCTAAATGATAAAACCGTGGGGTTCCACCCCACACCCCGCTGGGGACGAGTCCCCAGACCCCTTCATAAAACCTTTAAGAGTGGTTTTAATTAAGGGTCAAGGGATGAAATCCCTTGCGGGGCGTGGGGTGGAACCCCACGGTTTACCGTTTTACCAACCATCTAATCCAAGTTGAATAGCTTGTCGTTCGTTGTCGGCATCAAAGAGTTCTGCGGCTCGCTGAGGGTTGCTCATGCCAAGACCTAGTTCTTGAGTAATTTGAGGAAGATTTGGCCCTTTTAAGGGCGAAATAAATTCCAAGCCAGGTGCAGTCAATCCATGCTCAAAATATACAGCCGCATCTAATACAGCGCGCATGGAATCTGGGGGTAGTTCAACGCCGAGTACGGAGGATGGCCCTATTGGTGGGCGTATGCTATGTCTTAGTTCAACAATTTCGGGGGAAGCCATAAAATTCATAAATGTCATAGCGGCTTCAAGGTTTGGTGTTTGATTGTAAATAAAAATTGCGTCGGAAAGCCAAACTGTGATTCCATAGTGGTTGGGGTCATCCCCAGGTAGTGCAAAGAATCCAATGTCAGATACATATTCAGGAAAATCTGAAGCTATTATACTTAACAAGAAAGAGTGCATGGGGAAATGAGCGGCTTCTCCTGTGGCTAACATTTCAACAGCCATTGGGAAACGTGTGGCTATAGCATCGGCATTCATAAATCTAGCGAGGTCGTAGGTTTTTTCAAAACTTCTAAGTGCTAACGGCGTGTTAGCGAACCCTGCTCGGTTATACGTAAAATCTTGATACCACGTAGGCTGTGCTGAATGCAGATAGAAGAAGTCGCTTAGAAGAACGAGTTGTGTTGTCCAAATATCGGCATATGCTCCAGCCATAGGTGTATATCCAGCATCTTGAATAACTTGAAGATTGTTCATAAAATCATTCCAAGTGCGAGGGACTGACAATCCAAGTTCTTCATATATTCTTATGTTGTAGTAAATGCCACCAACTAAGTTATCTTCAAGGGGAACGCCAAAAACTTGGTTGCCAACGGTTACAGTAGATAGAAATGCGTAATCCAAGTTTTGTACAAAAGGTTGGTCGGAAATGTCTACAAAATGCTGTGGCGGATTAAGTGCAAAGAATAGCGCGCCTGAATTAAATGGAACTATGTCTGTCATATCACCAGTTGCAAGCCTTGTACGAACAATATGTTCTCCTTCGGGTCCGCCAGGGCGAATATCAATATCCATACTAATATTATAGCGTTCATATAGCAAGGCGAAAGCCGCGTAGAAAGGTTCCATAACCGTATCACGACCCATAAGTATTGAAAGAGTTACAGGTTCGGGGCGTGTATCCGTCGTTGCAACACTTCCACCACCAACATTTCCTTGTGCTGGTGAAGCTGGTTGCTGAGTTGACTGCTGATTGCCTTCACCACAAGCAACAAATAAAGCCAAAGACAATATAGTCATTAGTGCAAATGACAAATTTTTCTTCATTACCATCACTCCTTTTTATAATGTGTCAACAAATTTTAGCTACAAAAGAAGTATAACAACCGCTGTATCTATCATCAATGGAATATCTAAAACAGGAACATAGAAAATCCAAACATGAACAACTTCAATCAATATTGGATAATGTGAAGCGTTTCAAAATAAGCAAAAAAATAAAGCCCTGTAATCATAATCAGATAATAATAGAGCCTTATTCATAGTATATTTGTATTGTTTTCATCACACTTTTCCATATTGGGAAGGCGTACAACCTGTATATACCTTAAATACTTTGCTAAAATATAACGAATCGGAATATCCTACCAGATGAGCGACGTCTTTCAACTTAATATTTCCGTTTTCATCTATAAGTTTCTTTGCTTCTTCCATACGTAGCATAGTCAGATAATCAGTAAATGTCATGTTTTTGTGTTTTCTAAACAATTTACTTAGATGAGGTTGTGATATATTAAACCTACTACAAACCTTTTGGAGAGAAAGCGATTCCATATAATATTCCATTACATATTCATCAATCAAGGCAAAAATGTCTGAGGTACTTTGCCGAGTAGAAGGCGGCAAGTCCAGCATTTTAACAATGATATTCCATACTTCTGCTAACAGTTCCCCCATAGAGTTGGCATATAATAAGGCATCAGTTAAAGGTTTGGTATAATCGAAAAAATCACCCTTGCCATAACTTAACACCTTGGCGAAAAATTGAGTAAGTGCCTGTTCTACTTGCAATGCTCCATATCTGTTTTTTTCCCATTCATTAAAATGATTAACTAGTTCATTTTTTAATCCAGTTATATTTCCATTTTGCAGGTGAAAATCCGTTGAACGCAAAAATTTTTTGTGGTCTAGCATCTTTTCTTGCTTTGACGTTGACCCTAACTTAATCGTCTGCGTTACTCCAATTGTTATATTTATATCCATACTATTTGCCAAATTTTTTATGGTATCATAGATGTTTTCCAGTTTTATTGGCGGCTCTGCATAAACTACAGTGCTGCATAATCCCTCGCTATAACGAGCCGTCAGTTTTTCTATTTCTTCAATATGGGTTGATTCTTCTTTCCAAATAACTAATAGTTCGTTAGCATCTCTGCCGCTCAGAATCCATTGAGTGGTGCAAAGCTCTGTGTACACAACTTCTTGCCCCAGCATTTCAGTAGTTCTGTTTGCAAGGCTACCCCTTCGTATTAGTGCTTGCCCAAAAAGGTTTGCAGGAAGGTAGTAGTCTGCCATTTCCTTTTCTATAGTATTTTTGTTTATGAGTTTGTGCCATATGTCAAGTTGGATTTTGAAATATTCCTGCTGTAACTTCTCAGCTATGATTTTCATCCGCTTAACAAGCTGTGCGACATCTATGGGCTTCATAATGTAATCTGATACACTTGCACGAATAGCACCTTGGGCATATTCAAAATCAGAATAGCCTGAAATAATAATCGACTGAATTTGAGGATACAACTCCTTAACTTTTCCAACCAATTCAATGCCAGATACATTGTTCATGTGAATATCTGAAATGAGTACATCCACAACCTGTGTTTGAAGTTTTTCTAAGGCATCTGCACCATTATAAGCCTCTCCTACCACAGAAAATTCAGGGCATTTTGCAGAAATTATGTTTTTAATATAATTCATAGAGGCCATTTCGTCCTCAGCTATAAAAACTCTAAACATTTGGTATCCGTCCTTCTAATCGTACAAATGCTCCTCCATCTGGATTGTTCCCAAAAGATATATGCACTTCCCCAAAAAATATTCGTAATCGTGCATAAGTGTTTATAACTCCCATTTTTCCAATTGACATCTGCAAATAATTCTTGTCGCGTATGGATTCTTTGAGTTTTATTAGGGTGTTATCGTCAAATCCACATCCATCATCACGGATTTCAAACACCCAGTTTTTGTTGCTACTATAGACAGTGACATTTATATTTATATCTATTTTCCCGTTATTGTAGCCGTGGTCGATAGCATTTTCCACAAATGGCTGTAAAATAAGTTTTGGAACTTGAAGTGTAAGTAAATTTTCACTTGCTTCAATTGTATAATTCAAGCGTTGTTCGTACCGTTTTTTTTGCAGTGCTAAATAGTGTCCAACATGTGCAATTTCTTGCGCCAAGTCAACAGTCTTATCAACTGTTGATGTGGAGTAACGTAACATCTTGGAAATATCTTGGCATATTTCACTTATAACTTCATCACCCAAAGAGAAACTACGGCTTGAAATTACATTTAAGACATTATAAATAAAATGGGGGTTTATTTGCGCTTGCAATGTGTCAAAACTTGCCTGCATCTGAAGTTCGTTTGCACGCACTAAACGTTTTGACCAAATATAGACATGCAGAAAAGCTACCAACAATATAACAAAACCAGATAAAAAAATGAGCCTACTTATTGTTGCAAAAGGTGCAAACAATACATCTCTATTCTGGATAAGCATTATTTGGATGCCTGACAATCGGCTATAAGCCGTGACAATTTCATTTTCAACAAGCACTATATTGTTCAATGCTTTATCAAAGAAGGGCATATAATGCTGAATTTCCTGTGTATCCAATAATCCATTATATAGAATTTCGTTTGTTGGTGTCAGAGCAATCACGTTGATGCCCATATTATCATTTATAAATAGAATATCGCTAAGTTCTTGGATTGTCATTTGTGCTTCTAAATATCCGGCATCAATACCGAATACTCTTATTGCACGAATCACGCTAAAAATCGGCGTTTTTTGGTCTATTAGCCAAGGGTCGTTGTGTGATTGCGTTATAAAAGGTTGCGGGCGCATATCATTTACATAGTCAAGCCAAGGCATAGCTTCAAATATTTCTTCGTTTCCCGTTGCAACCGTATCGCGGGTATAGAATCGACTGGTAAAAAAATCATGGCAACGGTTGAAATAGTTTATCCGGTAGAAATGGCGATTGAACGAGTCCCTATGAATTGCATTCGTGATTATTCGCTCTGATTCTAAGTTTGGCTCCGACGAATTCCTAATTATAACTGCATCCACAAACTGACGGTCAGAAAGAAGACTTCTTAGAACAAAATCCATTTGGTCAACTTGAAAATCTAATTGTTGAGCCATACGCATAGCCGTGGCTTGGAGGTTAGCATATGCCGTATTAGCAAAGCTTCGCGAGGCATACCAATAGAATCCATAGGATATAAGTAAAATAATTACCAAGGCAGTTAGCATATATACCAACAACATATTTCTTTGGGATTTTATACTGATTTTGCTCATCTCCTTACCTTTCATGTAAATAACTCTAGCATAATGAAGTTGAAAATGTCAAAGCCCTCACAAATACGAATTGTGAGGGCTTGAGCTTTTGAGTTTCCCCATTTTTCATTAAAACTTCAAAAATTAAAATCTGTGAAAAAAATGGAGAAACTCAAAATAAACAGGATTGCATCTCGCTGTTTTTCGTGATATTATTCCAAAATTAAGGGCATTTCGGCATAAAAAACAAGCAATCAAAAGTGAACCTTTTGATTGTTCGTAGAGGGGATAGTAGTAAAATGGACAATGCTTTTGTTTCAAAATACATTTTTAACATCAAGTGGGTATTTCGCTATGTAACAATTATTTTTTTAATATCACTAATTCCATTGATTTACATATCGCGCTACAGTCACCCAAGTGCCGATGATTTTTCTTATGGAAATCACACGGTACATACATGGAGAGATACAGGCTCTATACCACAAACCTTATTAGCCGCCATAGAGGGAACAAAACATGTTTACAATACTTGGCAGGGTTCTTTTGTAGCGATTTTTTTGATGACACTACACCCAGCGGTTTTTAATGAATCCCTGTATATGATGGGTCCAATTGTTTTACTTTTAGGATTCGTTGCTGCGACAATGCTTCTGCTTAAAGTCGTGTTCATGGATTTATTAAAAATGGATAAGTATAGTTGTGGAATATTTGCGACATTATTTACATTTATTTCGATGCAATTTATATTTTGTCCAGTTGAAGGTTTTTATTGGTACAATTCCGCAATGTACTATACAGGATTTCATTCAGTTTCTTTAATTTTATTTTCATTAACTTTATTGTCGTTGAAATCAGAAAAAATTCATGCAAAAATAATCTACGCCATTACAGTACCAATATTTAGTTTTTTAGTTGGTGGGAGCAACTTTGTCACGGCATTAACATCATCAACAATTATGGCATTGATATTGGCTTATTGCATTTTTATTAAGCGAAGCAAATGGCTTGTGCCATTATTGGGCACGCTTGTAATTTGTGCTGCTCTGATTGTTGCTGTGGTAGCACCTGGCAATGCGGTTAGACAGGAGTATTTTCAAAGCATGAATCCAATGTCAGCAATTCAGGCATCTTTTGTATACGCATTTTCATTTATCAGATTAGTAATTCGTTTGCCTATGGTACTTGCTTTTATCTGCATTATTCCGCTTGCATATAGGATTACAAAAAAGAGTGAATTCACGTTTCGCTATCCGATATTGGTAACAGCTTTAATGTATGGCGTTTACGCCAGTACATTCACACCAAATCTATATTCGTGGTCGTCATTCGGACCTGCACGTGTTGTTAATATTAATCTTTTTGCCCTCTTATTCTTCATGCTTTTTTCGATAATATATTGTTGCGGAAGCGTAGCCAAATACATGAAACTAAAAGCACCAATATTAAGCAAAGGAAAATATAAAGCAATAATTAAAAACGGCTTAATCGAAAATCCAATTTTGAATGGTATTTTGGTGGTGCTTTTTATCATAGGATGCGTCCATGCCTCACTCAATGATGTAGATTCAATGACCAGCATTAGTGCTACGAGGTCGCTTGTTACAAGAGAAGCTAGAACTTACCATGACGAATACTTGGTACGACTTGGAATTTTGCAGAATTCAGATATTCGTCACGCTGAATTGCCTGAGTTTACCGTTACTCCTCGTGTGTTGTTTCACACTCTTGACATAACGCCTTATGCTACTGACTGGCAAAATATATCTCTTGCCCAATTTTACAATAAAGATTCTGTAATATTGATTCCACTTGCTCCATAATACAAAAAATATATATCACAGATGTTGCTAGTGAATTCAAATGGGCTTATTGTGAAGCTGGAAATACACTGATTTTTTTGATTTGAGTTTCCCCATTTTTTTCATGGATTCTCATTTTGGGAGTTTTTTGCCCTACAAAGCCTGACTTTACGTTGCCATAAGACCAAAATTCAATCGAACATATGGACTTCGCGATTTCAAACTCGAAATGTCATCTAGTCTTGTAAATTCAAGGGTTTCAAGGCTTCCAAAAATGAAAAATGGGGAAACTCAAACTTGAGCTACCTTGATAGAAGGATATTTTGCCGTCATACTTTCAGTCTCATTTAACGGTGAAAGCTTGTAAAAGGACGAGGACGCTGTTCTGGTAGTTCCACTTTGCTACTATGTTTACATTTAATCAAGTAAGCCATATTGTCAGTCAGCGTCTCCAGAATGTATACGCCTTCTTCATCAGCATAGACATCTTCCGGTGTATAACCGTGGATTCCATTCCAATAGCATGAAGAAACAACGGGCATTTGAGAAATCGTAAAATATTTATTAAGCTGGTCGAAAGTTGAACTGTTGCCGCCACGTCTGCAACTTACTATACATGCGCCAAACTTCAATCTCAATTTATCTCTGTCCACGCAATAGAACAATCGGTCAAAAAAGGAAGTGGCGGCTCCGGTTGCACTGGCAAAGTGTACAGCAGAACCAAGAATGATGCCATCCGCTTTCGTTAATGCTTCGGCTGTGGTGTTTACTGCGTCTGTATTGTGTACGCATTGCCCTATTTTATCAGGCTTCTTACAAGCCCTGCAACCTGTGCAGCCTATGACAGGTCTATTGCCTACTTGGATTATTTCTGAGTCCACTCCGTTTACTTCCAGTCTCTTTTTGATAATGCTAAGTCCAGTAAATGTGCATCCTTTTTCATTCGGACTTCCGTTGATTAATAATACCTTCATGTTCGTTCCTCCAATTTGGTTTTATATTATAGTGGCATTATAACCTTGTATCCCACATGCCGCAAAATGAGTCCGCTTACGCTACTCTCCACCATGAATAATTTTTTGAACACAAAATGCCGCCTCTTTCGACGCGGCATTCTTGCAAAAGCATTATTCCAAAAATTTTAGCGGGAACACCACTGCAAATGATTCCCCAACAAAAAACCATTTTATGGGGTGGTTTGCATTAGTTCCCTTTACCGGAGAAGGGGGGATTCGAACCCCCGCGCCAGTTACCCGGCCTACATCCTTAGCAGGGACGCCTCTTCGGCCAACTTGAGTACTTCTCCATGTAGAGTATTATAACTAGTTGGTAAAAAGTTGTCAACTAATTTTATATAGATGTCACGAAATTAAAGTCTATTATAGCAGAACAAACAAAAATATTTATTTGCCCATAAATTTATTATGCTAGGGGGTAGTTCATGGTTAATGGTATCGTGTATAATGTGTACAAGGCTATGGAATGATTCAGAGCATCCATACTCTACCTCTTTGCATTCGCAAGCATAAAGTTAAAATTGAACGAGCGAAGCGAAAACAAGATGAAAACAAATTAAACACAAAACTAAATCCATATTAAGGGAAAAGGGGATTGCAAGCGTGAATGAACAAAAGTTGATTTATTTGGCAGATGATGAACCTACTATCAGGGAAGCACTTAGGACTTTCTTGGAAGATGCAGGTTACGAAGTACATGCTTTTGAAACTGGTGATTTATTATTGGAGGCATTTTTGAAAAAAGCGGCAGACATGGTTATTTTGGATGTGATGATGCCCGGTTCCAATGGGTTTTCTGTGTCCAAGGAATTACGCCGCATAAGTTATGTGCCAATTTTTATATTAAGTGCCCGTGACAGCGATTTGGATTATCAAACAGGGCTAGATTTAGGTTGTGATGATTTCTTTACCAAACCTGTTAGCCCTATGAACGTTGTTATGCGAGTGAAAGCAATGTTCCGCCGCATTGCCTATGAACGGGAGGCTTTATTAGGCATAGTAGGTGGTGCTGGTATAGCGGGTGTGGCAAAAAATGAAGGGGTTCTTTAGCTTGCGGCGAAATTTGCGCACCAGTATTTTTGTAGCATTTTCAACGTTACTTTTTTTATCGTTTGTATTGGTGGGCGTGGTTTTTAATTTGGCGGTTAACCAGTATATACGTGGGCGTGCCTATGCAGAGCTTGACGAGGCAAAGCAGGAATTCCAACAGTTGCTAATCGACCATGATATTACAGAAGAAACCCTTATAGGTACGTCTACTTCTCGCTATAGAAGTTATGGCGAACGTTTTTTTCGGCTTAATAATTTTGGCATAGACGAGGCGTATTTACCTGTTAATAGTGGGTGGTCACAAACCGCTTATGCAATTGCAGACGAACTTTATCAAGAACGAGTGATAATTTCGCAGTTCCAAAACCGCCGAATGCGGATTAACGAACACACCTTTTTTATTGCTACTACCAGCTATCGTAATGATGGAAATCATGTTGTTTTTTATCTGGATGTGACAGATTTACAGCGGTTTACTTCCAGCCTAAATGTAATTCTTTTGTCATTGGTTGGGCTGATATGGTTACTTGCTATGCTGATTGCAACCTTTTTGGCAGGTTCGTTGGCACGTCCTCTGCATATTTTAAGCGATTTTGCACAACGCATTGGCCGGGGAGATTTTAGGCCAAACTCAATTTCGTTTGCCAATGAAGAATTTGAGGAACTAAACCAAAACCTTAACCATACGGCCAAACAGTTGGCCAAATATGACAATGACCAAAAAGCTTTTTTCCAGAATGCTTCCCATGAACTACGCACTCCATTAATGTCCATAAAAAGTTATGCAGAAGGGATAAAGTACGGCATAATGGAACCTGAAAAAGCCTCCCAAACTATTTTAGAAGCTACAGACAAACTTACGGGAATGGTAAGGGATATTTTGTATATTTCCAAACTGGACAACCTTACTGTACCTGCCAGGGAACAAACAGATTTGCACGGACTTTTGGAAGAAAGAATCAAATTATTGCGTACCCAAGCCGAAAGCAGAGGGGTAGAAATTCGATTCAAAGGCAGTGAGCCAGTGGTAATAGCCTGTATAAGGGAGTATCTGGAACGCGCTATTGACAATCTAATAGCCAATGCTATCCGGTATGCAGAAACCGCAGTTGAGGTTGAATATGAAATAAACAGTACACGTATTTGCGTTCTTAGAGTGATTGATGACGGCCCAGGTTTTGAACCAGATGTTATACCATATGTTTTTGAGCGTTTTTATACGGGCAAAAATGGCCTGAATGGTATAGGGTTATCTATAGTGCGTTCAGTGGCAGACCAACATCAAGGAACAGTAACGGCGGCAAATGGAGAAAAAGGAGCGATACTTACAATGAGCATACCTTATCGGTTGTGCTGAAAGTAGATTTCCTTGTAAGAAAAGAGAGGGATGGGTAATGTTATTTGACCCAGGGGAATTTGAAAAAATAAAGAAAGATTTGGTTGTTTATCATTGTGCATTAAAAAATATTCAAATGCGTATGGATGTGTTGCTGGAGGATTTTAGGAACCTTCAGCCGCACAACCCCATTGAGCATATCAAATCCCGCTTGAAATCGCCCGAAAGCATTGCGGGAAAATTGCATCGCCTCAAACTTGATATTACAGCGGAAAACGCCCGCAAAAACCTTACGGATATTGTTGGTATACGTTGCATTTGTTCTTATGCCAAGGACATTACCTACATAGCGGGGGTTCTAAAGCGGCAACCAGATATGAAGGTGCTTACTGAAAAGGATTATGTGACTAATCCTAAACCTAGTGGTTATAGGAGCTATCATATAATACTCGAAGTGCCTGTATATTTATCCGACTCTACAGAACATCTTCCAGTGGAAGTGCAAATACGTACACAGGCTATGGATTTTTGGGCAACATTGGAACATAAGGTTCGGTATAAGTATAAAAACCGTATGCCGGAACATTTATCTCGTGACCTTGTTGAATGTGCAGAGCAAATTGCTAATCTGGATGTACGTATGTATTTGATACAAGAGCTTGTAGATATGGCTTATGATGATAAAGATTAGGGTTTGAAAGGAAATAGGGCATGTTCCCACTAAAAGGCTGACCAAATAATTGGCAGTCTTTTTTATTGGAGAAATGTGATTAATGCTATTAGCTTAACGACTTGGGTTGTTGTTAAGATTAGCTTTTTCAGTTGGGAAAATCCATATAAGAAAATTATAATTGACAATTTATTTCATGTGTAATATAATTCTTACACAAGTAACAAACACGATATTAAAGGAGGAATTTACTTGGATATTTTTACTTTTATTTGGCTAGTTTTACCTGTAGCCATAGGGCTAGGTGTTATTGTGCTTATAATAGTTATAGGTCAGATAATTAAGGCTCGTTTATCCGCTATTAATCGCCAGTCATTTGAAAAACTGGCAAATGAGTTGAAAGAGGAAAATGCAAAAATAATGGCAGAATTGGTTACTATGAAAGAAAGCATTGGCTCAATAGACAAAATGATGAAGGAGATAGGGTAGTGTGGGGAATGACAACCTGATTTTATCAAGCCCAGCAGACTACACAAAATTGTTTGATGCTCTTTCTCACCCAATGCGAATAAAAGTTGTTGGTATTCTTTCAGAAAAAAGGAAATATGTTAGCGAACTAGCAAAAATAATGAATATGAGCAGACCACTTCTATACATGCACTTAAAAAAACTTGAAGAAGCTGCCGTAATCACAGGGAGTTACGAAATTTCTGAAACGGGAAAGTCAATGAAATACTACGAGATAAAACACTTTGACATTCACTTAACACCTGAATTATTAAAAACGTTATCAAAGACAATATCTGTTGAAACTAACAGCAAAAATTAGTTTGAAAAACAGAAAAAGAGCGGGCTTCTACCTCGGAAACGAGTGGGTAGAAGCCCTTTGTGTCAAACAAGGGAGTCAATAAAATTAATTATTCCATACGAAATATTTTCTCTTGACACAACAATATTATATGTCGTATAATATTGTTACCAGACAAAATTAAGGAGGGAAATCAGTGGCGATGCAAGTAACAGGTATGTTATTGGATGGTTGTGTGCTTTCTCTATTGGCTAGAGAAGACGCTTATGGTTATAGCCTTACACAACAGGTAAAAGAACGCCTTAAAGTATCAGAATCTACACTATATCCTGTAATGAGGCGGTTGCAGGTAGATGAATGTTTAACCATGTATGATATGCCACATAAGGGACGTAATCGGCGGTATTATCGGATTACAGAACGCGGGATGGAAAGGTTTCATACTTGTGTAGCAGAATGGAATGCTTTTAAGCAACGGGTTGATGGGCTGTTGATTCAGCAAGGGGGCATATAATGACTAAAACTGAGTACCTTGGGCAGTTGGAGCGTAAATTACGAGTACTGCCATATAACGATAGGCGAGATGCCCTAGAATATTATGAAGGATATATAAATGATTCGGACAATGAATATGAAGCCATTTCGCAGTTAGGCTCTCCAAATGAGGTTGCCGCAATGATTTTGGCACATCATGTGGCAGAAGAACCACGTTCATATTCCAGTAGTAGTGGTGGCATACACATTGCCCCAAAATACGAACCTCCTAAACACGGTTTACGCACGCTTTGGGTTGTGTTATTAGCAATATTCGCGGTTCCAATAGGGTTGCCGCTTGTAATTGGGTTAGCTGGAGCGGCTTTCGGTTTGTTTATGGGATTGCTTGCAGTGGTATTTAGTATAGGGGTTGTTGCTGTTACTTTTGTGCTTACTGGCGCAGGATTAATCTTGACATTTCCATTTGTTATCGCACAAGATATAGCGGTTGCCATATTATCAGCCGGAAGTGGCCTAGTACTAATTGGATTTGGTATATTGTTTATGGGATTATTTGTTGTTTTGTTGCGCGGTGGAAGCCGTCTTATCTCACGTTTTGTGGGCAGAAGCATCTTGAAAAGGAGGAATGTTTATGCAGCCGCATGATAATGATGGACATATTACGGAAATAGCCGAAGAACTCAAATCTAAGCCCCACCATTTTGAAAAAATACCACGTGCAAAACAGTTTTCATGGATAAAGTTTGCCATATTCCTAATTGTAATGGGTGCGATAATGTATGGAATAGGTGCCGCAATGGGCGGGCGGGGTGCAAGCTTTTATTGGGATGGAGGATTGCAAGTTCATGCGGTCAACCGCAACCAAGGTTCGCAACCCAACAGAGCTGTTACTACTATGACACAATTTCAGATTCCTTTTAGCGAGGTAAACGTAGATACCATTTCGGCACGTATTGAAGTTGTGCATTCCGATTCTTACGCGGTAGAAGTTATATGGCATGGCGAACGTGCTTTTCAGGTTGACCCGCAAAATGTGCATAACGGAGTCTTAATCATTGACACTCGCCAAGCAGAAAGAAATCAAAACCATCCAGTTAACATTGGAGTTGGTTCCAATAATACAAATGTAATTAGAATACACGCCCCTTCTGTAACAGAGTTAACATTAAACAGTGTTTCAGGAAGAATAGTGACAGAAAATGTAGAATGGACGCGTCTTACAGCAACAAGCGTTAGCGGGCGAGTACAAATAACCAACAACTCAAATATTGCAGAATTTATAGATGTACAATCTGTTTCAGGCCGTATACAAGTAGAAGGCGTACAATGGCAACAACTAGAGGCACAAACAGTTAGCGGACGAATCGAAATCAGAGGTATTCCATATGGCAATACTAATATGAATACAGTATCAGGCCGAATAGAAATGGAAGTCATCGACCGTAGGCATGATGAATTTAACTATGATTTTACCAGCGTCAGTGGCAGAGTGGAAGTAGATGGTACACGCGTAGCTACTTCAATTCACAGTGGCAGAAGAAATATATCCCAAACAGTGGGGAATGACGCTCCTTGGATACGCGGCGAAACCCTAAGTGGCAGAATTGAAATAAATTTTTCCCCAACACGTCGTATACGATAAGCAAAATTATTTTTTATACATCCATTTTAATCGGGTAGGAGGGGGTGACTATCCCCCGACCTCCCACACTACCGTGCGTACCGTTCGGTACATCCCTGGTTATGGTGCGTAATCTTTCCCTCCACCTATCTGACACATATCATAAATCATCAATATATGCAAAAAAGCGAGAATGACAGTAAAATGTCGGTTCTCGCTTTTTTAGTCACCATCAAATTTCTAAGATTCTTCCAGTACCCCATGTGCCATTACTTAGCCACGAATATACCGTTGCGCCCAAATCAGCAAAAGTATCACGAGTTCCTAAGTCTATCGGCCTAATCCCTTGCCCATATATCAACAAAGGAACATATTCTCGCGAATGGTCTGTAGAAGGTGTAGTGGGGTCACAACCATGGTCTGCGGTTAGGCATAAAATATCATCTGGGCGTAAAGCGGCTATTATTTCCGGCAATCTGGTGTCAAAATACTCCAATGCTATACCATAGCCTTCTACATCATTGCGATGTCCATACAACATATCAAAGTCCACTAAATTAGTAAAAATCAGCTTTGTATCACCCTGAGGCGCGTCAATTGGAAGTTGAAGGGCTTTTATAGTGGCCTCTATGCCATCTTTATTATTTGTAGTGTGGTTTACATAAGTAACACCACGATTACAGAAAATATCCTCAATTTTCCCTATGCCAAGTACAGATTGTCCATTTGCCGTTATGGCATCAAGTATTGTATCGCTTGTGGGCGCGACAGCGTAATCTTTTCTATTTGCGGTACGCTTGAAATTTCCCGGCTCGCCTAAAAAGGGACGCGCTATTACTCGCCCTACTGCGTATTCTCCTGTAAGTAGTTCGCGAGCGCATTCACATATGCGGTATAGTTCTGACAAAGGTATGATTTCTTCATGAGCGGCCACTTGAAATACCGAATCGGCTGAAGTATAAACAATGGGCTTTCCAGTGGTCATGTGTTCAGCACCCAATTCATCTATGATTTCGGTACCTGAAGCAGGTTTATTGCCTAAACTTCCTTTTACATTGGCCTGCTTTTCCCATTCTTCCAGAAGTGAAGCGGGAAAGCCGTTAGGAAAAGTACGGAATGGTGACTCTAAGATAAGCCCTGCGATTTCCCAATGTCCGCTTGTTGTATCTTTGGCAAGTGTTTTTCCCGCCATTCTCCCATATGCGGCGGTAGGGCTTGCAGTAGAAGGTAAGCGGCTATCTGTAATATTCCCTAGTCCCATAGTGTAAAGGTTAGGCAAATTTAGCTTGCCACGTTGTTTATAAATATTGCCCAGGGTATGGGTACCTTTATCGCCAAAGTCCTCCGCGTCGGGAAGCGCGCCAATACCAACGCTATCTAGTACAATAATGCAAATGCGTGTGAGGTTTGTTGTTTTCATTATTTTGTTATTCCTTTCTTAAATCGTGTTCTTACTAATATCAATCTAATTCACTATACTTACATTGATACTATTTGCTCCAAAAACAATTTAGATTTTTCAATGTCAATAGTATTATTACCATTAAGGATAATCCGCTTCACAATTTTTCCATTGAACTGAGAAAAACCACGGGAGTTACGTCCAGCCCAATGTGATTGTATAACTGTGCCATCAAGCAAATCTCTCTGAAACATCGAAACCAATTTTGTCTTAATATTTTTTTGTTCGTAATCAATGCCAACAAAAAACATCATAAACACACTATTCTCAAGTGCGAGAAGCTCAAGCATTTTATCAAGATTATATCCCTTGGGGGCAGAAGACAAAACCATTATTTTGGTCTTAATATCTGTTTCAGTATAGAAGTCAATATCTTGTTATCCGTACAAATACAGACTATAAATGGTCTATCATCATATTTTTGCAACATTGACAGGGCTAATATGGTGTTACTTATTTTAGCAGAATGACCTTGTCCTTTACTAAATCGTATTGCGAAATACTTCGTATAATAAACAGACTTGTCCTTTACACAACTAAACCTTTCATTCACTAGATGTGTGAGAGTAAATTTATTGTTTACTCCATCATGAGATTGAATAAATGTAATCAACTCTTGAAGCATAATCTCTCCTTTTTCCATAATTTTTAAGCGACGTTTTCATTTTTGCAGAGCATTAGCCTTATTGACACCTTTTTTTTGCTGTAATGCAAGAGTATTCCTCTCCCAAAATACGCCATCAGCATATCCCTGAATAGTTGGTATTTCATCTGCCATTTCAAGGCGTTTTTGTGCATAAGCGCAATACTTTGCTTCCCGTTCAATGCCAAAAAAACTACGTCCAAGTTTTTTTGCAACAACCGCAGATGTTCCCGAACCTACAAATGGGTCAAAAACCATGTCACCAGGATTAGAACTTGCTAAAATCAATTTGGCAAATAGTTTTTCTGGTTTTTGAGTAGGATGGTCTGTGTTTTCAGGCATAGACCAATAGGGGACTGATATATCATCCCAAAAATTGGATGGAAACGTATCTCGAAAATTTCCATTGTCGCTTTCAATCCAGTCTTTAGGAACACCATTAACCTTATAAGGAGCTATAACTTTGCGGCGCATTTTTACATTGTCCACATTGAACACAAAATTTTTTGGCGATACAGTAGCAAACCAAATATCTTCCATTGAATTTTTCCAGTTATATAAAGCACCTCGACCTTTTTCGCGTTGCCAAGTAATTCGGTTTTGTACAGTAAAAAAATCGCCAAGAATTTTGCCAATAACAAGGCTTGTCCGCCAATCACTACAAACGTATATTGTTGCATTAGGTTTCAGTGTATGACTAACAGCTTCAATCCACATGATAGTAAATGATGTATATTCTTCCTCGGACATTTTCTTGAATGTTTTATCACCGTAAACTTTATTCAAGTTATATGGAGGATCAACAATAAGCAAATCAACAAATTCGTTTGGTAAAGTATAAAGCGTTTCAAATGTATCGTTGTGAATAATTATGTTTTCTGATTGTGTTGCTGTATAAGCTGTAGAGCATAATCCTGCGTAATAGTCAACTTCACTAGTATCAAGCGTTATTGTTCGGTTTCTTTCAGCACGTTGTTTAACCATTGAAAACAGCACTCCTTCACAAAAAAATTATGAAAATAATATTCGTGGGCAAAAAATATCCAAGATACATAGAAATAACTACCTCAGAGTAAATCATTTTGGAACGGAATACAAGTGTGACATAAAATAGCAGTGCAAACAAATATATTTATATTGAAAATAAATTCGCTACATCATCTCTTTGTAGAGAAACTCACTCTTGATAATCGTACTCAATTGCGGGATAATAAGATATAGAAACACCAAGATTTTATAGCTTTGATACGTATATTAAGTTGCGGAGTAGTATCAAAAATAGTCAAGAAACATGTAAACAACATCTTAAAGGAGGCAGTATTTAATGAACGAACAACAATCAAACGAACCAAACAATTCAAATGAATCAGCCAGCCCAAACGAATCAGTCATGCTAAACAATCAACACGCAGACAGTTACGACCACGATTCTACCACCAGAGAAATAATAAACGAAGACAGAAAAATGGGGGTCGTAGACAGGATAGTCAACCTATTTGTATCCCCAGGGGCTTTGATGCATAATATTAGGCTTTTCCCTGTGATTGGGGCGGCATATCTAGTGTCAGTAATTATAGGTTGTGTGGCATACCTAGTTCTTGCTGTGCCTGCTACGGAAATCTCCACACGCGAAATGTCCAATATTTCTATTGAACGATATGGGATTGACCTTTTTGGTGCAGGGCAGAATATTGATGTTTACGGAGATAATATTGGCAATAATATGGAAACTGCTATGATAGTAACAAACGTTATGAGTGCAATACTTTTGCCGTTTATATTGTGCTTTTTTAGCGCGTTAGGGCTTCTTATTCTTACAAAAATATTACGAGGCAGTGCTACTTTAGGGCAATACTTCTCCATGTCCATGCACTTATATATTATTTCAGCTATTGCTATTGCTGTTGGTTATGCTTCGATAATCTTTACTGGACGAATTCTGGACGTGACTTCTTTGGCGGCACTCTTTATGCCAAATGGTAATATTACTATGATTTCATTTAATATCTTGAATTCAATTACAATTTTCGGCATTTGGTCTACAGTTCTTACCTTTATTGGTGTGAAAGTGATAAATGAATTTTCAGCAGCAAAAGCCGCAATAATTACATTTATATATTTTGTGGTAACTGTTGCTATAGCTGTTGGGATACTTTCATCTACTTTCCTCATTATGGATATGACTTTCGGGGTATAAAGGATTAGGATAAAGGTTTCAAAAAGACGGGAGGATTAATATTACATGAGCAATAATCGTAGTAGCAATGGAAAAAAGATAGCTGTCGCGCTGATACTTATAGCGATAATTGGCGGAATAGTTTATATGGGTGTAATGAATGCAACCGAAACTGAGGCAACAGATGGTATTCCACGCAACGCTGTTACAGTGCAGTGGGATAATCCTCATAGGCAGACAATTATTAGCAGTGTTAGCGCGCGGGGAACCGTTGAACTTATTCATACCGCTACAATTTTCCCTGAAACTCAGGCGCAAATTCAGCGGCTTTATGTGGAGGTGGGAGATGTTGTAGAGATAGGTGATTTACTAATTACTTATGATGCTTCAATATTGGATACCCTAAATGACCGTTTGGCAGAAGCAAGGCTTGCTTTGCGTTCTGCTGAGCTAGCTTTGCAAGCAACGCGTATTGCACCAAGCGGCACAGAAATAATGGCCGCAGAAGCCCAAATCGACCAGGCACGCAATCAAAGGGCAAGCGTTGAGGCGCAATTACAGCAAATTGACCTTAATATTAGCCAGATTCAGGTAAATATTCAGACCGCACAAAATCACCGCAATAATGTACAATCCCTTTTTAATAACGGGATTGCCACTAGAACAGAATTGGACAATGCCGAAAATTCTGTACGGCAACTAGAAGACCAATTGGCAATTACTCAAGCGCAACGCAATGCACAAGAACTTGGTATTCCTTTAGCTGAGGAGTCAGAGCGATTGGCCATCGCGCAGCTTGATGCTTTGCGTAACCGTAATAATCAGCCAGCCGCTGTAAATCAGGCTCAGTTGCAAGAAGTAAATGTAGCTCAAGCCCGATTAAGAATAGAGCAAATCCAGCGCGATATTGATAGCTTTATACATGAAGAACGGGCAACTGCGGCAGGTACTATTTTGTCTATGACTGTTAGAGAAGGCGGGTTTAGTGTTACAGGCCAGCCACTTATGGAAATTGCCGATACCACTAGCAACAACCTTCTAATTACTGTACATGTGCCTGAAAACGATGCTGGACATATTGAAGTAGGTCAGGAAGCAGAAATTAGTGGAGGTGCATTGGGTGGTCATACTTATATGGGGTATATTTCACGGATTCATCCAATAGCCGCGCCACGCCAAATGGGTACTTCTGTAGAAACCGTTTTGACTGTGGAAGTAACACCAGGTGAAACAGCCCGTTTGCGCCCTGGTTATACCGTGGATGCCGCAGTTGTCACCAATATTAGCGAGTATGCAATAGTTGTGCCACTAATGTCCACTTTAAGCATAGGCGGTAATAATTTTGTGTATGTGATAACAGAAGAATCTCTTGCGGAGCGGCGTTATATCACCATAGGTGAACACACAGGCATGTATGTGGCCGCTACAGGCGTTGATGAAAATGACCGTATTATTTCCAACCCAATCAATATCCATGATGGTATGCCAGTAAGGCCGGTGTCACGATGATTATACAGATTGACAATTTGTATAAGATTTATCGCAATGGGTCAATGGAAGTAACGGCCTTACGTGATGTTAGTTTTTCAGTTAGAGTAACGGAATTTGTGGCAATAATGGGGCAATCGGGTTCGGGTAAATCAACTCTAATGAATATACTAGGCTGTTTGGATACTCCATCCGCTGGAATGTATTACCTAGACGGTGAAGATGTATCCAGACTTTCAGGCAAATATTTGGCTGGCATACGCAACCGCAAAATAGGTTTTGTATTCCAATCATATAACCTTCTTCCGCGCCTTAATGCCTTGCAAAATGTTGAGCTTCCTATGATTTATGCCGGGGTAAAAGCAAAAAAACGCCGCCAAATTGCCCTAGAGGCGTTGGAGCGGGTAGGATTAACCGCACGGGTTCACCATAAGCCTAGCGAACTTTCAGGCGGACAAAAACAACGCGTGGCCATTGCACGGGCACTTGTTAATGAACCTGCGATTTTGCTTGCCGATGAGCCTACAGGCAACTTGGATAGTCGTTCTGGAGAAGAAATCATGGGAATTTTTCAGCGGCTTAACCATGAAGGGGTAACAATAGTAATGGTCACACACGAACCTGATATTGCTGAACATACTAAACGCATTGTAGCTTTTAAGGATGGGCGAATTATTAGAGACGAACCTGTATTAAATCAAACATTGGTAGGACATGTTCCATTAGGAAAAGGGGGGAACGCCATTTGAATATTTTTGAAAGCATAACTTCTGCGGCAGCCTCGGTTCTTGGCAATAGGATGCGTTCCATACTTACGATGCTGGGCATAATCATAGGTATAGCCGCAGTCATAATGATTACTTCCATCGGACAAGGTTTTCACGATATGGTCAATACAATGTTTGATGATATGGGAACAGCAGTGTTACAAATATCAGTGCGCCATGACCGTCCCGAACCTGCAACTCGTAGTGATATGTTAACTATGGAAAGCGTTGAGTTTTTGGCTATGCACCCGGACGTTGTTACAGTCGCGCCCCTTTCTTCTCGCAATGGACGTGTTCAGTTGCGCAATCCGGCAGAAACTACAAATGTAAGTTTTATGGGAACTACTGCGGGCATGACTCATATACAGGCTGTGGATGTGCGGTTTGGAAGATGGCTGTCGGATGTGGATGTTACTGCGGCTAGCCCAGTGGTAGTAATTGATAGCAACTTGGCACGCCGAGTTTTTGGGCGTGTGGATGTAGTTGGAGAAAGTATTAGGGCTACATTTTGGTTTGGATCGGTGGATTTGGTAGTGGTAGGAGTATACCGTACTGACGAAATAGGCGCGATGTTTGGCGCGCCGTCTGTGGCCTATATACCTATTACGCATCTACAAAGACTATTTAACCTTGAAACGGTGGACACAATTTTTGTAAACGGTGCCGACCGTGACCGTTTAGACCAGACGGCTTCTGAAATCGCAAGACTGCTATCTGCGAAAAACCAGAACGAGAACCGTTACAGAGTTGATAACCTAATGAATATGATGGATCAAGCCAATACTATTATTGGCGCGATTACAGGATTTGTGGCTCTAGTGGCATTAATTTCGCTAGCTGTTGGCGGCATTGGCGTAATGAATATTATGTTGGTAACAGTAACGGAGCGTACCCGTGAAATCGGTATCCGAAAATCCCTTGGTGCAACAAATGGAAATATCATGTTTCAATTTTTGATTGAATCAATGATTCTTACAGCAACAGGTGGGATTATTGGTATTATATTTGGATATTATGGTGGGTTTCTTTTAGGTGGAGCTATTAATATAGCCCCTTCTGTGGATATTTTTATGGTAATTGTAACAGTGATTGTTTCTAGTCTTGTAGGTATTGTTTTTGGAGTATATCCAGCAAGCAGAGCCGCCAAGTTAGACCCTATTGAAGCATTACGGTATGAATAGAAGAATCAAGACATTGCTACTTTGATACGTATATTGAGATATGGAGTGATTTTAAGGAGGAAGCGGTATGCCTATCTACAAACGTTTTCAGTACAATTCACCAATGATATTAAGTTATACTTTGGCGGCTCTGCTGGTTTTAGGGCTTAACCATCTTTCGCAAGGGGCTTCCAATGCTTTGCTGTTTAGTGTTTATCGCGCGCCGCTAACCGACCCGCTTTTATATATACGGGCGTTTACTCATGTGCTTGGACATGCGAATTTGGCGCATTACTTTAACAACGTGATGATTATATTGCTTATTGGCCCTATGCTTGAAGAAAAATATGGTAGCAAGTGGATGGGAATTATGATGCTGGTGACAGCATTAGTGACAGGGTTATTGTTTATAGCAGTGTCGGATTTCGCCTTATTAGGCGGAAGCGGGTTGGTATTTATGCTTATTTTGCTAAGTTCGTTTACTAACCTACAAAAAGGACGGATTCCCTTTACGTTGATTTTAGTTTTTATCATCTTTATTGGGCGAGAAGTAATAACTGGAACCACTACTCAGACCAATATATCTCATTTGACGCATATTATTGGAGGTGTTTGTGGCGCGGTTTTTGGTTATGTACTTAACAAAGCAAAATTTTTTGAGCAAGAAACTGGGAAAGAAACTAAGATAGAAACTAAGATAGAAGCCAAAACAGAAGCTAAGGAAGAAGTTAAGGTAGAAACTGAGAAAAAAACTTTATAAATTCTGCAAAATAGCGAAAGGCGTTGAATCAGGGTCAGGGTAAAAAAGCCTAGTGACTTTCCTGGTTTCAACGCCTTTTTCAGAAAAAATTGAGGTGAAAAATCAACTATGAAGATTACAGCAATACTTAGAGAAAATGAATCAAAAGTAAAATGGATTTGTTTATTTTTATTTGTGATTTACATACTAATTGTGCTAAGGTTAACCGTCTTCAGATTTGTAACTCCCTTTGAGCAACCGCAGATAAATTTGATACCATTTGTTGACCTTGTGCATGTATATATGAACGCAGGAATTTATTCGTTCCTATGGCTTTTTTTAGGAAATATTGGCTGGTTTATGCCATTTGGCTTCCTCATGCCTATTTTGCTAAAAAAAAGTAGCTTTCTAAAAATAGTGTTAATGGGATTTTCGTTTTCTTTCGCCATAGAAACTACACAATTTTTTTCTCGACAGGGCGTGGCAGAATTAGATGACTTAATATTAAATACATTTGGTGTGATTATTGGGTATTTGATATTTAAGCTTTTTCGTTTGTGGCAATAGTATGTCATATTATAAAAGCCTTAGAAAATATATTTGAAATGAATTTGAAATTATGAATTTCTTCATAATATGTTATACTATACTCGTGAACTGAAACATTTTCCGCCCATGTGCAGTCTTTTTGCGCGATTGCTTCGTCAGCACCGCCTAGCGTGCCTTTAGCACGCGTCGTTGGTGCTTCCTTGCACTCACGCAAAAA
>Ga0123355_10002779_pt1 | contig 24839 bp, 10 predicted proteins | sample TergutEmb28metaG_3_FD_89872 | JGI IMG/M metagenome (GOLD analysis project Ga0123355, IMG submission 89872) | Embiratermes neotenicus P1 segment gut microbial communities from Petit-Saut dam, French Guiana - Emb289 P1 | ecosystem: Host-associated > Arthropoda: Insects > Digestive system > Gut ...
GTCTTTTCTCCTGAAGATGGGCATAAAGATGCCCGAAACATGTTGAGACAGTGTCGATAATCAACATCCATAATTGACAATAAATCATCTATATTGTTGCATCTTGTTGGTTTTCTTTCCTCATGCTTTTCTGTTTATTGTAAATGAACTGTTTGAGCTGTCAGAATGATAATGATAATGTCATATGTGTTTGTGTGTGTGTGTGTGTATATATATATATATAATTAACAAAGGTTTGTGGTAGTATTAGGATTAAAACAAGAAAATGGCAGCTTACAGACACAGATCCTGTCAGTGTGTTTCATGTTTGTAATTGTCTTTTTTTTCTTTTCTGGTTTTTTGGACATCTGGATGTGCAGCGCGCCAAGATGTAATGACAGCACTGTATGTGATATTTCTTGGCATCGTTCCTTGTGTGGCACTGGTAGCCATCTTCATGTACTACACTCGTCGCAATGTCAAGTACTGGTGGAAGAAGAGCAGCAGTCACTCTGGACAAAACGTCCATCCACCATCGTATGTAACTTCTCGTTTGTGTAGTTCATTATGTGGTTGTTGGGGTAGATCCCCTGTTTCAAAGCTTCGTAACTTTAACTTCGGTGTTGGGAACATTTGCACGCTGCAGACTACCCATCTCCCTCGTCATGGCATGCCTCGTAGTAATGAATGTAATGTATCCACAGTACCTCCCCAAGTTAAGCTAGAGATAACAAAGACAGATTTGATATCAACTACCAACTCAGATGTGATGAATACGCTAAAATCAATAAAGAATACACAGAATACGGACATCTCCCCTGGTTCTCGTAAAGCGCACTTAAATAAAGGAGTAATTCTGACTGTGGACAACCTCTTGCAACCTCCAGCATCTGAAAGTGTGCCCATCTCTATAAGGAGGGAAATGTTTATGAAAAGTGCTACTAAAGCCAACTGTTTGCCACAGATACACATACCAGCCACAAATATCATTTCCAGCAATACTAATATAGCAGAACCAAGTCCTAGTACTAGTAAATCAGGTAGCCAGAATACACTTACACATTTCAGTAGTTCCACACCAAAGTCTGACCAGCCAAAAAAGATAAGAAAGAATTCAAAAAATTTGCACTTAAGAGTAGCATGTGATCCTGTAAAGCAGAAACTTATTGAGACATCAGATTCTTGTCAGTCAAGTCCTGAAACTCCACCCGTGGTGAAACTTCAAAAGAACCAAGCAGAGAGCTATCCTTCCAGGCCAACAGTTGCAGAATTGTCTTCAAAATTTGAAAAAGGAAATGTGTCAAAAACATGAAAAGCTAGGCATAAATTTTTTTTCTGTGCTATTTGATTTTGGCCAATACTTATTCTAACATGCAGTCAAAGGTCAAGAAACTGATGGGCCCCCTTGCCATTGTGCAGGAAGTGTGCTTTCACCTTGTCTATACTGTCAGTGCGTATTGTGGAGGGTACACAAGCAGACAGCTCATGAGCAGTTTAGGATGTCTTCCACTTTGCTCTGACTTACGGTACTCTGGAGCATTAAACAGTTGATTTAATAACATGTAATTTGCATGGGTATGCTTGAGAGGAACCCAAAATGCCTGTTGGTGTGGAAAAATTATATTAAAGAATGCAGAGAAGTTAAAGTGTCAACAAATATTTCTCCTTGAAAGTTTCAGCAGTAGTGTGCATGATGTGTGGCATCTTGGTGCACAGAGCTGCATGGTGCCTTGTGAAGTAGTTATGTTGGTTTATTCTTATAACAGAATAGTGTATCAACACAGGTGATTTTATTGGGACTAAATATGAAAGTGACTTTGACACATGAAATGTGCCTATGAAATTGAATGTACAATGAGATTTCATTAACTATTTAAAGACTGAAGTTAATCTGAATTAATATTAAATAATCCATGACTGTGCATTAAGTAATTAGATATAGTAATGAAACCAACAAATGCACATAAATGTATAATAATATACTATAAACATGGTGTTCCATGTGTTTTGGTCACTGTGTGTGCGGCCGTCCTTAGGGAGGTGCAGTACAAAGGATGGGCATATCAAGATATTAAAAAGTTTGTGAACCAATGAAAATATGTACAATAATAAGTTTTAACAATACATAATTTAAAGTATATAGTAAAATATAAATTACAGATAAAAATAAAATAATAATATTAAATAAAATCAGATAAAATTAAAAATAAAATATAAAATATGTATTTACATATTTCACCGACAGCTGTTTCTTCGCCATATTATAATATGTAATTTTTTTTATCTACCAGTGTATTAATAACCACCTACACAAACATATTTCTTTCCTTATGTTTATTGGACCGTGCATCATCTTGATAGTTGAGTAAAGAGAGACCAACTTGATGTCACTTGCTTTATTATTTCTTTATTTACTGTTCAACATGTTTCAGATGTTAATACATCCATCCTCAGGAGCTTGTGACTTATTTGTTGAGTGGTATTGATCAGCCAAACCATAACGTAACACTAACACACATCAAACCAGATCGATACCACTCAACAAATAAGTTGCAAGCTCCTGAGGTTGGATGTATTAACATCTGAAACATGTTGAGCAGTAAATAAAGAAATAATAAAGCTAGTGACATCATGTTGGTCTCTCTTTACTCAAATATTTCTTTCCCTTCAGGATGGTCACATACTACACATACTAGCTACATTCAACCTTTTTTATACAGTGGGATTAATCACACAAATTTGTATCTTTATTTTATATTTAATATGTATTTTAAACCATGTATTGTTAAAACTTAGTATTTTACATATATGCATTGGTACACAAACTTTTGTAATATCTCGATTTAACCATCCTTTTGTAATGCACCTCCCTGAGGACGGCCACAAGAGTGGCCGAAACGTGTAGGAGGACTACTGTGTTTATAATATAAGATACTGTTACATATTTGTGTGCATTTGTTGGTTTCATCTCCATATTTAATTAATGTGAATTATATTTGAAGATGCAGTTCGTACTGTTCAGTAACATGCTATATCTTGATTGTAAAAACTACTAATTTAATTTTTTTGTAGGTAAATTGTCTCTGTTCTGAGATACATATAAAACACATAAGTACACTCTGTGAGTAGGTAGTTTAATTGCTAAAACTTGTGGTATATGTAGTAAATCTTAGGCTTTAAAAGGTTAATATATGTTTTATGGGCCAAACAGCATAATTTGTAATAATCAGAGATTTTATATGGCAGAATGGGGTGGTACATTTTACCAGAAATTTTTTTCATAGAACATGAAAGTGAAAAATGGTGGCTTTTTCACATTATGTTCCTTGTTGCTTTTCCTTTTATTCTAAAGGTTTACTTTATCAGAATTTTGAAAGATACTGCTCTCACTCCTTGTGGTTGTATTTAAGTACCAGCACCTTTGTCTGTGAATAAAGCACTGGTATTGACCGTGGAACTTTTTTTTTTTAATTCTTTGAAAGTGAATTATAAACCCCAAAATTTAGATTTATAAATGTCAGACTATTCTAGTGCATGCAAAAGTCACACAGAAGATTAATTTGTGTTAGATGTTCAAATCTTAAAAATGTAGATTATCCATGAAGATTATTGCATCAAGTAATATCTCTGGTTTTATACCAAGTACAAGGGTAAATGAGTACAATATTAATGTATTGCTTTTCTGGAAATAATTGAGTATCTGATTACAATGAAAAATACACAGTTATCTACTGTGTCTTGGAATCCATATGCAGTCTTTCGGTTACAATTTATGTACTACATTTTGGAGATGAAGAAGTCATGGTATTATTCTTGGTCTAACTTAATATGTGGTATGGGGAGGAGGTGTGTGCATGCTCATGTGCATGTGTATACACACACATGAGCATGCACACAATTGACTCACCATATCTTGCTGTTCTTGACCTTCAAACAAAACACATTATTATTATTACTACTGGAGTTGATAGAATGGACATATAACTAGTAGTAAACAAGATATGAAGGAGAGACACTAATTTCTAGTGCAAAGAAATAGACTGTTGTCATTTCACCAAATGTCAATTAGAATACAGCAATACTGGTGTGACTTTGTCTCGTGAGTGTTTGCAAGTCAAAATTAATTGTCTGATATACAACTTTAACTGAATACATGTGAATGATTTACCATTTTTATTGCCACTGCTTGAAGCAGTTGTTGTTGTTGTTGTTGTTATTATCTTCATCATCATTCAGTTCTGATGTTTTAATTTTTCCCTTTGTTGTGTAATTTTTGGTGGGGTGTTGTGCTAGTTTTGGAAAATTGTTTTCTTTATTTTAAGTTAATTTATCTATATAGATATCAAAACCAAAGCAAGTGATCTCACCTCCCTCCAAAATCAAATTTTCTTTTACCATTAAATGAATACATAAATTTACATTCTGCCTTTTGCAAACATGAACCCAGTTATCTACCATATGTATGCAGAAATAATTATGTAAGTCACATTTAATTTTAACTGCCACATATTCACATGCAATAAGTGAAGTACTTCACAATGTGGTGGGGACACACAGAAACTTAAAGTCTTAGGTAGTTGTTATTTAGCATTCTTATGACTTCTTTGCTTAACATGTACAAAAAAGAAAGGCATATTGAGAAGGTCATCTGTCCCTCTACTCATTTTATCTCTGTAAGCACTCAGAAGATGTTCATTAAATTTGGTATTGAAGGTCTACTTTTAAATTTGTCGGGCCAAATTTAAGTTTGTTTTGTTTCATTCAAGTATATGCCTCACTTTTTATGACACTTTATATCTGCAATAAATAAGAATTAGGCCATGGAGCTGTGCAAGCTTGCAAGGAATGCTGGTGATATGTCTGTGTACTCCATTGGTGTACATGTTTTTTCTTCCTGTGTGATGCATGTTTTGTAGTGTTTTATTTTGTATTTTGTCTCTTTTGTGTGATGTGTGAGACATATGTACACATTTTATTTAAATATGACTTTTAATGCACTATTTATGCAGATATTACTGTGTATAGTTACATTGCTATCTCATAAATCCTCTCAGACTAGAATTGTTCATAAATTTTTGTAAATGATCCTGTCAGTATTGTACTAATTACTACAACAAAAACAAGTGAATGTTAAATGTTTTAACACAGTTTACAGGTACACTAATAAGCAGCATGTATTTTCATTATACCATATGATTTTATAAAAGTACCATGAAATTGTGTTTTGTGTAACGCATTTTAAAGTTTATTTTGATTGAATAAAATGAACTGAAATTATATGTTGTATTAGCTGGGTCATCACTGCAGGCAGAAAATGGAAATGGAACTTTGGAGTGATAACAGTTTTGTTGGTGCCAGAATTATAAGGTTTGATGGTTTCAGTTATCAAATATATCTTCTGAACAGCTTGGCTTCACTTCCATATTAATCTGCTCTCTATTAATAGTATTCTGTTTATTAAATGTGTTTTAGTGCATGCTTATTACATTCTCTTTGTTAATTGTTTTCCATGAGGCATGCTTAGTTTGCTTGGTTTGGAGTTGTTGGCACTCTTATATTTAGCGTAATGTGGGTGTGTAGTTGTGATTTCTGTATGTCCCAGTTGATGTTCTGTCTTAAGTAAGTTCTGTTTAGATTAATGGAAGACAATATCCAAATTGGGCTGAAAAAATTATGTAATTTCTCATTTTACTCTGTTTCTATGATACTTCTTGAACTCCTATAAGTAGGAAACTTGAATGAATGTAATTTGCGATATAAATAAACCGAAAGGATATGTGTGCTTTCGGCGAGTATGTGTAGTTCATTAGGTCTTTTTTTTTTTTCTTGTTCTTTTGCAGAGGACCTACATTTATCTTTATCAGAGAATATTCTTTTGTTTCAGTATATGTTACTTCAGTTCATTGATTTGAAGGGGGACAAAATTAACTGTTTCCATCTCATATTTTATACTTTGTAAGCATAACTTATGAATTTTACACTGTAGCCCAAATATTTATTTTGAAATGGCGCTGAACTGTGTTATGAACAAGGTGTTAAACTCTTTTGTCAGTGGTATGAAGTAAAATTGTCCTTTTTCTAGGTAATATTTACTGGAAGATATAATTATGTGTGAAAGAATTCACAGATTTGTCATTTGTTCATTGTGGAGGGCTTCACACCTATTCCATGGCATCTGGAACTACCTCTTTCTCTGTGTTCTGCAAATACTGTAGTGGGTGGTTTTGTGTAGGCACTATGCATAAAACGTGAACAGTGGAAGGCTGAACTTCACAATTTCAAAAAATTATTTCTGGGGTACTGTTGCAGTTACTGAACTTTGGTTTAAAAAAAATGCTTGATTTCTGTTTTAGACATTCTATGTGCATATTCAGAACTGAAGTATTGATGTGGAAGTGCAAAATAGATGCATAGTTATATTCAGTCAGTTGAAAACGGTGTCCCAGCCAAAAGCAGTCATAGTATAAATTATCATTAACTATCTAAACAAGATATCTGCACATAAATGTCTATTTTTAATGTGAAGTACAGGCAAGTATAACACTAATAATAGTGCTAGGAATAACAGTAAACATGGACATGTTTAATGTTATTTACATGAAATTTACAGGTACCTTCTTAGGACAGGTAAATTCAGATACTTGATATATTACTTGACATTTGGCCACTCATTGCTGTACTCTGTTTATGAAAACTGGTTGTTCTAGTACTTATATAGAATATAAAATAATAATGTACTAATGTATACTATGCCTGCATTTACTGTCCATATATCTTGTTAATTTTTCTCTTGAGTGCTTTGGCTTCTACCTGCATCACCATGACTATTTTCAAAAATATATAATATTTGCTTACCTGAATGTTGTTATATTAGTATGGAAATATTAAATTGTGTCTTCAATTCCAGTTTGTCATAACATGGAAATTTTGAATTCTTCTGTGCTGTGATGCCATATCACTGGGTGAATACTTCTTGCAGTACAGTGTCATGTCCACAAGACTTGCATCTTCAGTGACACTGCTGTGGGAACTTCACATTTTGCATGGAAATACTGACCACAAAGTTAATGTAATTCAGTTTGGACTCTAATGTCAACAGCTGCCTACATCTTCAGTTGTTACTGGAAATGAGTTGCACCTTATAGTCTTACATGTCCAGTATGTGGGTTTATGTGTTAATTACATGAATTTTGTCTCCCTGTGTCAGGACCAAGTCAGCAGATAAGAAGCCACCCCCACCAACACGACGCATTAGCCGTGGCAACTCCGTGGCACATCGAGGCTCTAACAACGTGGCCAATGGAGTGCGTGGGTTGGAGATCTCCAGCCCTCTTCCTGCAGATGGGTCAACTGGATCTGACAATGCTCATGTGTCCCTTCTTCCCAAGCCAGATGGCAACAGTGATCTAAACCCAACCTTCAACCCCTCATCTTCTGTCAGCACAGATGGAAGCACTACAAGTCTTCATAACAATTTCTTTGGGCAATTCAAAGGCTTCAGCATTACTCCTCTTCCTTCAAACAACTCCTCTCCCAGCAAGTTCCCTTCTCTGCCATCTAGAAGCCAGCCTGTGCCTGGCAGTGTCACCAATTCTATCCCATCTGTGCATGTAAAGTCTCCTAAATCTTCAAATAACCTTGCGTGGATAAATAACACAGTTGGCAGTACTGAACTCAGCAGTACTACAGTGTCCTCGGCAATTTCTTCTGCAAATACAACTGCAACATCAATTGCCCCAGCTCTTCCACCAGCAAATGTACCATCAGCCACAGCTCGTCCATTCATCAGTAACCCAGTATTGGATGCCACAACCTGTACGGCTAAAGAGCTCATCTCATCTATACAATCAGTTCCAAGTAGGCCAGCTCCAGATATTCCCACTAACAGTGTGAAAGCTGCTGGTTCCACAGCATTTTCTGGCTCCTCCAGTAAACCTACACGTCCCTTATCCTCGCCTAACTCACTTGCCATTGGTGCATTTCCATCTCAACCACTGGAAGATAAGAAGACAAAAGACAGTGGATCAAGTTACCCAACTCTAACGCGTTTAGCCTCATTCATGATGCGTCAGAATTCAGGCGGAGTTGCTAGGAGTCAGAGTCAGAATCGAGGATCTGCCCAGTCTAATGAAAAGATTAAAGGCAAAGACAAGAATAAGATTATGGCAAATGGGACCAATTCATTGCCTAGAACACACCACCATGGAGTTAAAGCCAACAAGCTGCAAATTGACAAAGAGGCACTGAGGAACCTTCAGATTTCAAACCCCATCCCACAGCAGGACATTGACATACCTCAGAGTGTGGTGCCAGTGAGGCCTGCCCCATGCCCACCTAGCCCACCTCCTTCCATTGATTCTTCTAAGCAAGTTGTGATGCGAGCACAGAGCTTGCGAGATAAGGGACCACTTACCCAAAGACCCTCCATACCAACATTTGGTTCAATGCGACAACCTTCTGGCACCAAACGGCCAACTAGCATCCCAGCTGGAGCACGCCCAACATCCCCACCACCTCCACGACCTCCTCCACCACCTTCTAAATCTGAGGAATTAGCAACAGGAATTATTGGACTGCCAGGATATCAGAATCCTCCTACAGTCAACCCTGTGGAGTATAGTTATGATGACTGTTTGAACCTCCTTTCTGATGCCAGTGCACCTCTGGCCAACATAGATGAAGAATCTAGTCCAAACAGTGGTGACAATATATATGCAGTGATTGAGGAAAGCCCTCTTGGAAGTAGCAGAAAGAAAATTGGGCAGGGTTTCTCTCCACCATCAGAATATGCAGCTCCAGTACCACCAAAATCAAGTACTGCCAATGATAACCACAGTTTAAATTCTAAGTTTCAGTACACATCACCCAGCTTCAATGAATATAAGTCTCCAAAACCTGTAGAAAATAGCATTTCTGCAGGAAGTTTAGAGTCCGTTGGACTTCTTTCAGAGATTGTTAATGAGATCCAAGCCAGAAACATGGAATCAATATACAGCACATCAACACTTAGAAGAAAGCAGGGTACCAAATTGAATACGTCAGATGTTGATGATGTGTCATCTGCTATTACAGCTACAGATTCTTCTGTAGCTGGCTCTGCTTCTCCCCAGCTCTCGCGTGATAAATCTAGTGCATTAGCTTCATCCAATAGCTCGCTTGGGACATATGTGAATGCCAACATATACCACCCTGGTGCCAGTGTATATAGCAACCTGTCAACCCAAACAAACCCAGCCAGCTCACCACAATTGCCCTCTGTCAACTCCAGTAGCAGTTCTTCCAGTTCAAGTAGTGGGTACCTCAGTCCCAAGCCTCAAACAACAATCCAGTCTTCTTTAGTCAACAACACTTCTAATACTAGCATGAGTAAAGATTTCAGTACTTTCAGATCTCCCCTACAAACCACAAACATATCTACCACACCTGGAACAGCTGTAGCAGCCACTCCTGTTACGAAACTGGTTGCAGTGGACGTTAAGAAAATGCCAAGTGTCACTAGTCCTCAGACATCTACATTACCTGGTGATGTTTCCACATATAAACCATACAGTTCCACACTGCAGCGCTCACTTGGACCCCTAGCAGCAAGTTTCCGAGGCAGCAGCTCATTAACCACATCTTCAACTCTAAGGGACAGTAAAACAAATAATATGTCCAGCGAAATATCAAAACAGCCCATATCTCAGAGTGCTGTTCCTAGTGTGCCCAACAGGAACACTGTGGCCAAAGTGGCATCTGGCTCCCTCTCAGCTGCTGTGTCTCCAGATGCTTCAAGAAATGATAAAGATACCACTTCAGTTACAACAAAACCTAGTACCACGTCAACATCAGCACTACCCTCCCAATCTGGCCGACCATCCTTGCACCACACACCCACACCTCCTAGTCTGTCTGCAAAAGCATCTGTTTCAGGTAGTAGTAACTCTGCTAAACCTGTGTCTAGCACAGCAAAGACACCTGTTACAGCCACAGTCAATAGCAGTGCTTTGCATCGGGGAAAAGCACTCAATGCTGGAATTAGGGGTGATACTTCACCTGCCAATAATAGTCCAGATGTTGTGTCAAGTTGTTCAGTGGCAGGGAGTGGCAACAGTGGCAGATCTCCAGATGTTGTGGGAGGTGGAAAGGTGGATACTCAAATCAGTCTGAAATCCCCTGATGTCATAGTTGCAAACACAACAGTGAAGCCTCTTCCAAATCTTCCGACAAGAAGTACTGTCCCAAGTGGAATTAATAGAAGTGCTTCAACTGTTGGGAGTGGAGCTACTAAATCTACAGTGGGCACTGGTAGCAGAATATCATCTGTCCATTCTTCATTCAAAGGCAACCAAGCTGTGAAGCAACCCCAGTTGATTCCAAAACCTTCAGTGTTAAAATCTGGTGCATCCACAGCTACAGGAAGTATTTCCCAACAAGACAAGACAAGAGCTGGGGTAGCTGGATTGAAGGATGCAAGCAGTAAGGTTACAGGAGGTGGGAGGGGGACAACAGTGACAAAGTCTGCTTCAGATGTGACAGGTAGTGGGAACAAATCAATGCCTGGAGCTGCAAGAGCTGCAGTAAGCAAACTGTCTCATGTTGCTTCATTACAGCAAAAATTTGAAACTGTGGCAGCCAGTGAAAAAGGTGGAGCATCAGTTGGTAGAACGCCATCCACTGCAGCCAACAAAATGCGAGCAACATCATCTGTGGTAGGAGCAAAAGCTGCCACTGTAGATTTGTCCACAGGTAGAAATACTGGCTGTAAGAAATGAGATTCTTCAGTTGGTATTTATCAGGCTGTTGGCATATACAGAACTGGCTCCAGGTTGTGGGGCTGACAGTACTCATGGGCTGACCAAACCAGAGCACTGGTTTGAGAAGTCATAACCTCACCTAGTCAGACTGAACGGAAAGACATCTAGGCTCTATGTAGCTGCCAGAGAGGATAGTACATGCCTTTACGTAAGGGTCAGGATATTGATGGCAATCATGTTGGTAGTGTTACTATTATGAAAATAAGTTAATATAATAACAGTATTGTTTCCTATCCAATGATGTAGATGCAGCTGCCTTTCCACAAGAAAGATGTAACACAAACATAACATAATTATCATATCAATAAGTGATCAAATCAACAGCATATCTATTAAAGTTTAGTAATAGGTCATGTTTTGTAAATGTAGCATTATACTTGCTCGTGAGTAAGCATGATACTTCCCTGTGTTAAAGTAATTAAGTGTTTGTGCTGGAAGGAATTCCTTCAAGGAAGCATATTTCTGTAACTTCTTCCATTCTATAGTTTGATTCAACAAGAAATTAACAGCTTGGGCTCTATTCCTAGTCCACCCTCAAAATTTTACCCAGATATCAAAACCAATTGTACCACATTATTAAAATCAATCATAATTTTTTGTGCAGGAGTTACTCCATAAAACTATGGAGATTACCTTCACTGCATGTTTAGTGTTGAATTGGTTAACTAGTTTATTGGTGTTATGAAAACTGGATTTTCTTAACCTTCACCACATAAGCATCACTGAGGCTAAAACATAATCCAGTGCATTAGTTTAACATTCATATATCCGTGCATTGCTAATATATTCTCAGAGTACAGCCAACAAGATGCAACTTTTCTCAATTTATTTATTCCTGTAAGACGCTCTTCATGTTTCGGACGGTTTTTCCGTCTATCATCAGGAGCTCAAAACTGCACATACAGCATCAAGTATTTGTCAGACCATTACTGCTACCTGCTGCTAGCAGCAGGTAGCAGCTCCTGATGATGAATGGAAAAACCGTCTGAAACATGTAGAGCGTCTTACAGGCATAAGTAAATTGAGAAAAGTTGCATCTTGTTGGTTGTACTCTGAGAACCAGTGCATTAGTGTTTCACATCATGTCTGTGTACCATTACAGCTACACATGAACGATTATGAGGGGCTTTATTAGAGAATCTTTTTTCTCTTCAAATTTAATGCCTTTTAGAGTTATAAATGTTTGGGATTTATATATGGGAGATTAAATAGATATGTTATGTAAATATAATATGTATTATTATTACTATGTCCTTCTGGAGATGTAAATGAGATTAGTAAAAGTAATCAAGATGCCAAGGCATCCAAGGTAAGGATGCACTAGGAAAACAAATTGCAGTAATCGAACCCAATGTATTCTGAATTAAAATCCGTGAGACTGGTTGTAAATGTATGAACCATCTGGATGCAGGCACGTGCAGAGCTTTTGTGTTGACAGTGTGAACTGTGAGACAAGATGGACATTCTTGAAAAGCTTAGTGATTATGTAGTGGTCACAGAAGATTTCATAGGAAGTTGGTTGCAGATAAACCAGGGGGAGAAGCATGACATGTATATTGAATGTGACGTACGGATCCACACATTCTGAGACCCCATGACATTTATAACTAGCTAGCTTTGATCTATGCCAGCTCATTTTACCCTTTGTGATAATGTGAGTACAAGCTAAATGGACTCTATAATAACATCCTTTAAGCTGAAGGCAGCTGGTTTGTTGTATTTTCTTCTGTCGCAGTAGCCAAACAAAAATGATTAGAAGACATGATCTCCCTAAGGGTAAAAAACCTGTTATTTCCATCACACAGTGTTGGATTGTGTATGGAACTGTACTTCATATTCAGCATACCTGTTGGGTTGTTTGCATGCAGGCTGCCTGTTGACCTGCAACCAACTCCCTATACTATCTTCTGTAAATATTTGACAGTTTGCTAAGTTTGTCCAATAATTTCCTGCTGTCTAATGATTCAACAGTAACCACAAAAATTCCCCATTCGACTGTATATGTAACAAGTCTGGTTCATATATTCCTAACTGATCCCCCTGCATTTATTTCCTAACACAGGTGAGATTTGATTACAGATTTATTTTCCAAGTACAGTCTTTTCTTTTTATACATACTATTGCAACTACCTTTGCTGCATTGTGTTGAAAACTCCAAACTTTACATTCAAGATAAATGTTTACTTAACCCAAAATTATACATATAGATGCAAGTTGCTCTTTTCCTGACATAGAAGTTCGTCACTTAGATGGTCATTGAGCTCATAAATTGTATTCTATTTAACAACTCCACATAATCTGCAGGGAAATTTAGTCCTGAGTGATATGTAACATTCATTATGGTTAGTGATGCAAGTGAATTAGAAGAGATGAGGAGGTAGTAGTTGTGGTACTATCCTGTAATTTTGCATGAATAACAGAGAAAAACTGCCAACCTCACAGAATAGCTGGACCTTTGGTGAAATTTGTACCACGTATAATGTAGTTACTGAAATGGTAATATACGAGTGTTGCTTGTGTGAACATGTTTGAGACACTGCTTTCTAATGGTCAGTTGGTTTTATATATATGCATTTGTTTGAAAACAGGGTCTTGTATGAAAGCTTTTTATTGTACATTTTTTGTTAGGATATTGTTGTCCACAATACATTGGATTGGTTTATTTACTGTAAATTCAAATTCTTGTGCAAAAGAAATACCATCTGATCTCCAGCAAAGACTTCCTTGTCAGTGGTGGTGAGTTTATGGCACTGTACTTTGCCACATTACCAGTTCTGTATGAAAAATTAATTTAGAGCGGTCTTTGGGGAGAAGAGTTATTTGAACTGATGTAACTGGTTCAAGATATGTCTTGTGGTTGACATTCATGAATATTGCAATGAACCTTTATGTTCCACAAACACGGGGGATTTCCTGAACAACACAGTAACTGTTGTCTTTTTAAGGGAGATCCAGTACTCTGAATTTATGGTGACTCGAATGCTGTTATGGTAGTAATGAAAAATGGGTCATGCTACTTGTCATGTGATATATGTATTTGGTCATTACCTTATGCAGTGTGATGCTCAGATCATCGGTGGGAAGATACTTTTAGCTGTTATTAAAAATTGTAATCCTGTTGATCTTGGTGAAATTTGTTAAAATTTGAGGAAGAAAGTAGTATACTAGGGAAGAAAAATGGGAAAGGAAGAAACCTAATATGAATACGGCAGTTATTTAAAAAATCCTTCTGACTCTCAAAAGAATGGTTAATAGCACCTTGATCAAGTCTTATACAGTCATTTTAAATCAATATTCTTGTTAATGGTGATGAACATGGGATTTATGTTACCTCCAAGACATGAAGCTCAGCAGGGATTCATCTGTATGGAAAATGTGGATGTTATAATGTTGTTAAATCATGTTTTTCATGAACTCTATTTCAATTCTGTGATACCATACTTCTCAGACTCTCCACTTAGAGTGATAACCTTTTTCCTTGTAGCTGTTTGTGGTGTATTCATAGTGCTGCAGTAGTGTTGCTATCACAAAACCAGAAGCCAAATTTACCACAGTCATTGACTGTACTTGATGCATTCATTCTGTTCAGTTTTGTTTACTTACAGTGAACTGTAGTTAAAAAGACTGGCAAACAATACAGCATAACACAACTGTTTCTGTTGCAAGTACATGCGTATACTTGAAGTCAGCTGTGCTTTTTCATTGTCATTATGTAAAATACTTAGTTAATTTCTTTCACCTAAAATGTGACCATTTGAGCATTTCAGTTTTTGGAACTGTGTCCATGATTGATTTTTCTTGAAGTGATTCTCTTTATTCCATGTTTCACTCTATCTGTTTCATTGTCATTGTAAGTAGTTTTGAATGCTTACTCAATTGGTAGATTTGTTACTTCATACAGTAAATCAGTAATTACACTGCTGTCTAAATAGAAAATATTTGTTTATGACCACTTTTGTGATATACTTTTCCTTTTTCTGTAAGTTTCCATATTACTTCTGTTCATTAAATTGAATCATTCTGTGCAAGTTTAATTTTAAAAAGTCATTGAAGTGTGCAAATATATCCCCAGTAGCATTTATCTTCCACTTTTGCAAGTCACACGTTATATTACGTCTCAATAGATGGCAGAGAAGTGTTCCTTCTCTCACACTGTTATACAACATTTACTGATCAGAAGGGAGTGACATTTTTAAGTACAATGAAGATAACTTATTTGTAGCATGGAAAGAATTAAATGTTTGTGGGGTATGATGAATGCATCAGACAAAGAACTCTTGCAGGTTAGAAATATTACTTTTTAATGTAAAAGCACAACTGTGAATCTTCTCAGATGAAATGAGGTTGAGTGCACTCAGAGTATGTTTATGGCCAGACCTGTACTACTATTTCTGATCTCCCTCCCTGAAATTAGTGTGCTCAGCTTTAGTACATACGGGTGCCAAGGCCAGAATGAAATAAATTCATGTCTGTAGAATATCTTAACCTGCCTGAAGTGAGGTTGATTAGAGGCTGTCATGGGGAATCTCTTGGCCCCTCATTCGTTACACAAAGGATTAGTTTACCATCTGTGAATTTACCATGCCATCAGTCATGTTTGCAGCTTCAATTTGCATGCAACAAACTCCTTGACCATATTATGTATGTCTTTGTTAATATATAAAGGTGTTTTCTCTCAAAACACCTTGGTAAAATAATTTGTTGGAACCAGTCTGGATATGCAGGCACTTGTGATCCTACAACTGACATGAGTACCCACAGCTAGTTTAACATTATATTTGTGAAAATTGTCCAGACATTTTTAATAACTGCAATTTACTACCATCAGGCATATTTGAAATAAGAATGCAGTGTTCTAAATTCTTTTATTATTGTTTTTCTTTTTTAGTCTACTCCATGCTACTTGAATGTAGTACAGTTGTTGGAAAGGTTTTGGACTAGGTCTTACAGGAAAGTTGCTGATAAATCTACTGAAGCGTATATATTGGTATGTGCTAGTAAGCAGGGGCCTCTAGGCTTTATGGGAAATTTGCTGATAAATCTAATACATATTTACTGATATGTACTGGTGAGCTGGGACATAGCTGGGGGTAGGAAGTGGTGTGGCTGCCCCAGCTGGCAAAATGAAGTTGATAATTTCTGTTAAGGGTGATTATTGTGTTTACTTACCCTGGGAGCCACAAAACCTAGTGATGTCACACTGGTGAGTCTTCATACCTGTTTTATGGATCTCTTAAAGTCTCACGTCTACAGGAATTAAGGGGATTATGTCTGGTGTAGGAAGCGGGAAGAAGAAGTCGTGGATGATGTAATGTGATGACCTTTTGAAACACCCACTATCTAGATTGCAGTCTCTAGTGAACTATTTTGGACCTCCTTATCTAAAAGTTGCAGTGTTTTGCCTCAGGCCTCATAAATTATGCCTCATTTGATATATAATCAACTGGTTATAACCTGTACAAAGATAAATGTATATATATATATATTGCAAATAGTTTATGACATGTAGTATATAATGGTGCATACATGTGAATTAAATAGACAAAAATAAATCAGGGTAAATTATCACCAATACCTGATGGAAATGAATGCTTACCAACAAAAAAAAAAAAACCCCCAATGATAAACACATCTGAATGGCTTTTAGCACTTGTGTCATTCAAACAAATAGTGATTATTGAGTTATGTAGTTTTGTAAGAAAATAAGTTAACTGAAAAGGAAAATGAATATACTGTATAAAAAATTTGAAGAATCTAGAATCATATTTATCATTCACAGTGCTTCTGAATACAACCAACATGTCTGTAGACTATTGCACAAATCACAGTTACAAATTCTCTGGACATGTTTTTATGGTCTTTCACATGATGTGCCATTGACAATCTGCATTTGCACATATTTTAAAGATCATCAGAGCTTACCTTCAAATTCAGGCACACACTTTAGGATTTATTATTCAAAATAATTTTTACAGCATTAATTAAAGATTTGAGGGGGCTTTTGCAAAGACACCCCAGGTTTCAGAATGAATGTATGAAAAGTTTGTTACATAAATATGAAAATCTTATTTTTCTCTTCTTATGAGGTATGGTGCAAAAAGAAAATTGCTGGCAGCTAATAATTTTAAATATGGTAGCTACTTCTGCTTTTATGCTTGAGAACATGAAAGGCAATTTGCAAAGTGTATTCTACTGAAACAGCACATAATTAAGAAACAGTGATGATACACTGCCCATTGTTGTGGTCATTGTCCATGGTCTGGAGTTTCTTCAAACACATTTATGTGGAAACTCAGTCTATTTTGAGAACATTGTTTGGAGAAAAATCGAGGCACTGAATGTCCAAAAGACACGTCTACTGTAACACACAATTGGCAGAAACATTGAGTCTTGTTAGAAGTCCTAGCTTTTAACATTTACACACTAAGGCCACAAATTTGTTACATTGTGCATACAGTGACATCTCATTTGAAACCCTCTTGTAGATACCAACAAATGTGGACACTCTACTGCTAACAAGCATCATTTTAGTAACAAATGTTAAAAACAATGTCAGAATCTTATTAGTAAAACATCTAGCCTATGAAAATGACTGTGTCTGATTGTTTCAAATGTATAAAAGTTTGAGCAGTACACTTACCATTATCTTTAATTCTAATGTATTATATAACTAAGATATTTTATTGTACACATGCCAAAGATTTTTGTATCATAATAATAAAATCTGCACTTTGTGTATGATGCCACTTATTGAATGGTCATTCTGCGATACTCTGTTCCATCTGGATATTCCTGGTCACTACTGCATGTCTCATGTCATAATTAATGTGATTCCCTTTTATTTTCATGAATGTCTAAAATTACAATGTAATTCATCCCCTTTTGAATGTGGCTGTCATTTTACCACCATCTTTTATCAATGCCCAGTAGTGAATACAAGTGAAAAACTATAGCAAAACACAATACTTTTTAACATTTGTCATTGAATGCTACATGTTAGTTATTACTGTACAAAAGTTTAAAAATATGTAATGTGCATTATTGGTTGGGGAGATCTCACTTGTTCACAATTATTATTTATTCAATAATGCCCATTGCATGTGCTTATTAAATTTTTGTGTAATAATGCCTGATGATTTGTTGAACCCAGACATTTAGTGCTGGATGACAAATTGTTTTGTTTGACTGTAGTACTTCATTTGTAATCAATATAACAAAACAGGATGAATCAGAATAGAAGAAATGCCTAATAGGCTGTGTAACAAAAAAAATGGATACCTGGTACTCCACACAGTTTGTGTTTTTGTCACAAATTGATTGCAATTGAAAGAAACTTTACATGCACACACAGTATGGTTGCATACCGAGCTGTCTCCACTACCAGACCTGATAATGGAGGGAACAGGTTTATTTTGACATTGGTACCCCCTTAACAGGACTAAAAGTTGTAAGGCTAGGACCTAATGCAGTAAAGGTAAAGCAGCAGTCCCGTTACAGGCCTGGAGTGGTCAGTTTTTATAACAATGCTACAGGATGGTGGTAAGGTTGTCAGCCTTACACAATGGCCACCTTTACCCCCAGGAAATGCTCCTGGTACTCATTTCTGTTAGATCGGAAGGATTTTATGTCAATGAAAAATTCCAATACCAGGTGGGATCGAACCAGTGACCTTACGATTTGTAGCATAGCACCTTAACCACTGTGCTACTGCGTTCCCCCCAGTGCAGTAAGGATATGAATTTAGTCACATGCTACCTACTTTCTTAATTTGACCTCTTTTTACCTACTCATTTTAGGTGCAGAGGGTTATTGTTGCACCTGATCACACTCAACATGCACACACTTGGAAGGACTCCTCTGTACCAGGGACTGGCCTGACACAGACCTCTACCGGACAGTACACAATATTCATAAGAGACATCCAGGTCCCAGCAGGATTCAAACCTGCAATCTCAGCAGCAAACAGCCACACACCCCCGCCTTAGACCATGTGCCACCATGAGCAGCACAAGCTATGCTCCCAAGTGTAATTTAGAGCAACTTACATTTTCACAGAAGTGGTGTAGGAAATGTGCAGTACATCAAAAGAAAGAAGTACTTTATATGGATAATTAAACTACAGAAAGGGAAAACCAAGTAATAATAACAATGTTTTAGCTTAAATTTTTTAATTTGCAAAACAGAATTCTCAGAATCATAGGTGATCTAAGATCTAGAAACTCTTGTAAAAATTAATTTATGAATCTAAAAATCTTACCATTATAGTCTCAGTACGTAGTTTCTTTATTATTGTTCGCTGTAAACATAAACATATCATACCGTATCTCAGATCCATGACATTAACACAAGATGTAATTTTGATCTTTAACAACTGCATTAAAATTTAACATCGTATCAGAAAGGGCTTATTATTTTGGTTATTGCTTTTTAATGGTCTTCCTTTACATATTAAAAAGTTAGTTCATAATGCTAAACAATTGAGACTGGCCTCAGGTGTTTTTCTTCATTCTAAGTCCTTCTATACTCTTGATGAATATTTCCATCCAGGACATCTTTAAGATAGTTGCTTTGTTGTAATAATTTCTTTAATTGCCTGTATGTCTTAATATATTTATTATATTTTATTTCATATATGATAATTTGGAATGGGAAAATAATACTGTAACAACTGTTTTGTCGTACTATTTTATTCCACATAAACATATCGTACTAGTATACATTATTATGATGACACTTGTTTAATTAATGTTTACTAATTTTATGACAAGTTCTATATCCAAAAGGTTTTGTCTTTTATGGATTTATGAGAATGAATAAATTATAATAATAAGGGGTTTTAATTATAAGCATTTATTAACAAATTATTCAGAGAAAGTGTTGTTGTATATTTTCTATCACTTTTTGCAAGATACTGCCCCACTTCTGATAACGTTACTCTCAGAATACAATGATAATTTTACGGGAGTATCATCCAACTGCCAAGTCAGGAGTAATACAACACAAAAAAAAAAAAAAAATCCAAACTGTGTGACAACAATAAGGGTACATAAATAGTTTAAATAGTACTTTTCTCTCAGTAGTAATATTCTCGAAACATAATGACACTGGACATTACCAACAGATTTTCACATGGGAGATGTTATATCATGTATTTCCATTATGTTAGGCAAAATTTGTGACTAATGACAAGGATTACATAAATCCCACAGTAAACCACAAATTAAAGTGAAATATATTTGTATACCAAACAGCACAAACAAAAAAATTATGACAGTATGCATCAGCAAGATGTTCCACAATATTTCACAGCTAACCTTCAGACACATGTAACAATTGCCACTTAACATGTTTTCCTTCTAAATCAAAATTATAATTTATTGTCAAGTGATATGTTTTCAGTGCTGACCTTAAGTCATACTTGGGTGGGAGTGGGAGGGAGAGGAGGGGAAAAAAACCTGTATTTAGCACACCCACAACACACAACCACTCTTCTCGCCACATTTCTCGACATACTTCTTGGATTACTTGTGAATACCAACTTAAAAAAGTCTTCATTTTAAACCAAAACAACACTGTTGTTCAGTGCATAACCTAATTTACACTGGACACAATTTTAATTCAAGCATCTTGCTGAACAAAAGGATTTGGAATGCTTTCCATTCCATCAACAGGGCATATAAGCACCACAGATGTGCCTCGACAAACTACCAATCCCAGCATCCGTGTGTCATCTGTCAGTTTATATGGGTCATCAGGATCCCTAAGAACTTCTGTGGTATTGTCAAGCACAAGATTCAAGAGTGGATCATAACCCTTGAGAACCCCGGCGGCTTCTCTGCCTCCTGCAAACTTCACACGAATATTTTTTTCCAAATACTTGGATAAATCTAGAATACTTTCTTTTCTCTTACGTTCTTCCTTCTGATCGCCTTGCCCCTGGATTGTTGCCATATTACCTGCCTTCGTAAAGTTGTGATAAGAGATGCATACGCTGAAACCTAGAACAGTAAGAATATGTCAGAAAGAGCGTCAATGGCCGGCAATATCAATACTTAGCAAGTATGTATAGCCACGTAAATGATGACAATCAGACTAATCAGAACCAACAGACTGTACATGACAAACCAATTATAAAAAACAGCAATCAAAAATATTTCACATACGCAACAATTGCAGCGGCTGTATCACGTGCACTTTACATTACTAAATTAATCAATACAACGATTCGTCAATGCTAATTTCAGCTTTACATAACAGCAAAGAAATATTGTCAGTAAAGAACTTGCAGAACACAGATATTTTTACGTGCAGGAACACACTACCGCTCTGGCGCCAATAAAGATATTGTATAGGGGCGCTTTCTTTCTATGTCCGCCGACAGTGGCGCTACTCTCCTCGTATGCTGCGTGCTGTTTCTCTTATGCGCAGACGGAGGCATTTGTTATAACGAGAATTTTTTTTTCTCCAATTTAAATACAGCAAACAGGTAACTACATTTCCATCGCTACCCGCAATACTTTGAACACCGAATTGCAAGCCATGTAAAACAACCGGTACACGTCCTTGACGCCGTTTGTCCTACCACGGATCCGATCGTCGATACCAGTACGCCAAATTTTGTATTCGTCTTTAACCGTGTGATGATTGTTATGATTCGTGTTTGATCCCGTCATACAATAACCGTGGAACATATCGATTTGTCGGAACTGTTTTGTTATTGAAGTACCTTGTGCGATGTGAATAATTTTGTGTTTGTGGATTGTTTTGATTACGCGTGTTAGTGGTGTAAGTATTAGTACTTAAGGCGTTACAGGTTTTATTTGTAATGTGCATGATTGTCAGAGATCGGCTACCGGGAGGCTAATGCATGTCATGTATGACAGAAATTTAAATGCAAATACCATATTTGCTTAGCATACACTAGCGAAACGAATAGTTTCGAAGTAAACAGTACAATTTTTTGGATGATGAGAAAATGGTTGAATACAGCTTTTAGACTTGAATTATATTAAATTATAATATATATTTTACTTACAAAGTACACTGCAAAATATGAAAAACGGCCTATCGGACAACATACTGGAACTTTTAACCGCTTTGCGCCATTAGCTACTCAGTGCTCCAGCAACAGTGCCCAAACATACTGCGAAGTATGCACACCCAAACAGACACTTAAATTATTAAACTAGTCAAACAAAGGAAACAAGGACCCTCAAATCACTCTTCCATGTTACATAACCTAACAAACAAACAAGGACCCTCAAATCGTTCTTCCATGTTACATAACCAAACAAACAAGGAAGCCGCAGTATCAATCATCAGTCAAAACTTACATCTGACAACAAAGTAAATGTTGTGAATACAATGCCCCAAGACTGGTGGAAGTATTGCGCCAGTGAAAACAGGCGGAATGCGAAATATAGCAAAGAAAGACCATTGCATTATAATTGTGGGAGATAGCCATTCAGAAGGCTGTGCAACAAATGTGAAAAGTTACCTTTCAGACAACTACAAGCTTGAGGGTTTTATGAAACCAGGAACTTGTTTGGACATATTAACTAAGACAGCAACGAACGTTATTAAAAGTCTAGCCAAAAATGATATTCTGATTCTTTGGAGTGGTGCAAATGATGTGGCTAAAAAAACACTATGAAAGCATTCAGGTATTTGGTAGACTTTGCAAAAAACAGTAGCCATACTAATGTAATATTAGCAAGTGTTCCACATAGACATGATTTGATGTCTTCATCATGCGTGAATGAAGAAGTTAAAGTATTTAACAGAATGTTAATGAAGATAAGTAATATCTTTGGACATGTGTCAATAATGGAGGTAGATCCAAATAGGGAATATTACACCAAACATGGTCTTCATCTAAATAACCATGGGAAAGCTGAAGTTTCAAAACACCTATCCCTTCAACTTCTCTTAGTTCTACAACGGAAGAAAGACATCCTGATCAGACTAAGATGGACAAAGGATCACGCCAATAATGTGCATGATGGGACCCAGAACGAAGTCGAGAATCCACCATCCACCACCACTACAGAACAAAACAACTGTGCTCTGAGAACATCAAACAGGATAAAGAAAACACCAAAAATAATAAATGAAGATTTTTTTGGACAACAGGCCCCCTGAAAAGAGAACAATAGGTACCAGTGTAATACATGGAAGGGGTCGGACCCCAAACGAACACCTTAAACTATTCCATCAAAATATCAGAGGTTTGAGAGGCAACACTAGTAAACTCCTGTGTCATTTACATCAAGACTTGCCACATTTACTGTGCTTTTCAGAACATCATTTCAGTCAATCTGAAGCTGATTTTATTAATATAGAAAACTGTTCTGTAGGAGCCAAGTACTGCAGGAGGACACTTCAAAAAGGTGGTGTTAGTATATTTATTCAATCTCATCTCCAATTTACTACCCTAAATCTTGATAAATATTTTGTAGACCAAGACATTGAAGTCTGTGCATTTAAACTTGACTCCACATTTTCAAACATCTGCATTCTAGTTATTTGTAGATCACCCATAGGAAATTTGAATACATTCGGAACTCAATTAGACAAGATACTGCAAAAGCTGTGTACTATAAAATCAAACCTTATAATATGTGGTGATGTAAATGTAAACTATCGACAGGAGAGTAACAAAAAGAGCCAGTTAAATGCCCTTTTAAATTCATATAATCTTTTTAGCATAGTTCAGTTTCCTACCAGAATTTACAGAAATTCTGTTTCAGCCATTGATAACATTTTTATTGATACCACAAAGATAGATACCTATGAGGTAATCCCAACAATGAATGGACTTTCTGACCATGATGCACAGATTATAAATTTAAATTTAAACACTTTGTGTAATAATAAGTCACAAGAGTACCAAACCTATTTCAAAAGAAACATTAATAAGTACACTATGGCAGAACTTCAAAACAGCCTAAGCTATGAATCATGGGATCAAGTTTTTGATGGTAATGATGTCAATAAAATTTTTAACTCCTTTCTGAACACTTACTTAAGGATTTTTTATGCCACTTTCCCACTAAAAAAAATTAATAATGAAACTAAGGCACCCTGGATAACAATCGGAATTAAAACCTCTTGTATACAGAAAAGAAAACTGTACTTAGCATGTAGAAACAGTACAAACCCACACATTAAAAGGCATTATAAATGCTATTGCAACATACTATCCAAAGTCATTAACCTTTTGGCGCCGGAATTATTTTTTTAATTTTAGCACACCTGTATATAAAACGTGAATAATACAGGACCAAATATGTTAGATTTATGAAACAAACTGCATTTTGAAGAGGAAAAAACGGAGAGTATATACCATGTTTAAAATATTCATTACGTATATGTGTTGAATAAATATATAAAATGCAACGTTTAGAGGTTAGCGGTGCGGTACGACCACCATAGTCGTCATTAGGCATCAGAGGGTTAAAGAGGCCAAAAAATGCCACCATGATAATCAAATTAAAGATTCTGCTATCAAGAATAAAACAACGTGGGGCATAGTAAACAAAGAAACACACAGGAAAACACATAGTACAAACATTAAATTCCTAAACATTGGTGTTATTACTACTGATAATCAACAACTTATTGCGGAAACCTTTAACAACTACTTTACCTCAATAGCAGAGAATATTAAAACTACAGACAGAAATGCCTATATACAGAATAAAAATATCCCAGATACTGCAGTTATTGACATATCCGCACAGTATGCAGAGGAAATGAGAAAATTTTAAAGTAAACCAACTACAACTTCTGAAATTGAAAACATAATCAAAACCCTTAAACCAAAGAGCTCATATGGATACGATGAAATCTCAGACAAATTACTGAAAATATCTGCTCCTTTTATAAGCTCATCCCTTAATTATATATGTAATAAAGTAATTACTAAAGGTGTCTTTCCAGATAGATTGAAGTATTCTGTAATAAAGCCCTTATATAAAAAAGGTAATAAAAGAGATGTAAGCAATTATAGGCCAATATCTCTTTTAACCTCCTTTTCAAAAATCTTAGAAAAAGTAATACAGA
>Ga0123355_10002780_pt1 | contig 24839 bp, 14 predicted proteins | sample TergutEmb28metaG_3_FD_89872 | JGI IMG/M metagenome (GOLD analysis project Ga0123355, IMG submission 89872) | Embiratermes neotenicus P1 segment gut microbial communities from Petit-Saut dam, French Guiana - Emb289 P1 | ecosystem: Host-associated > Arthropoda: Insects > Digestive system > Gut ...
ACTAAAAAAACAATAAACAAAAAAAAATATACGAGGGGGGGGGGGGGGGGCGGACTTACTGAATATAAAATGTATGTTTTGATTTTCTCTACAACTTTTGCCTCAATCATTTCTTATTCTAAAAAGAAATGAGCGAGATATGATTAAAAAAATGTGTATTGGTCTTCTTGAAAAGTGCCCGTTATTCTTGTTAGGTTTTAATGAAACTTGACTTTGCTCGACAGGTTTTCGAAAAATTCTCAAATATCAATTTTCATGAAAATCCGTCCAGTTGGAGCTGAGATGTTACATGAAGAAGCTAATAGGAGCATATTTTCCTGCGTTTTAATTTAATTGATTCTTATTTTTGAGACACCTTTCACAGATCTCTCAGACTGTTAACGTCTAACCTCTAGTGTACTCTTTATATTCCCTCTCCACTCCTCCAGCTCAAAATCGTCTAGCCGTTCCTTTAACACAAATAAAGTAAACGTTAACGTTTCCTGGTGGCAAGCTGCTTGACAAGGACTGGGGGGGATAGAGAAAAACAACAGTAGGCAGAAAGGGGACAGCCTTCAAGGCCGTAATCTCTATGATCCCTCGGAATACTTTCTATGACCTCACCTCTACTAGTAGACCTACAAGTGACATAAATCTTGTAGTGGTCACTACCTCTGGGAATAAAAAATAGCGGAAGTTTTCTGCAGAACACTGCCGGAGGGCTCTGATGCCCGAAGAGGTCTAAGTCAGTCCTGTTGCGATGACGCAGGGTTCTGTTTGTTTCAGGGTGCACACGGATATCCTGCATCAGCGTAACGCCGGGCCCAGAGCCACCCCGGAGGCTGCTGCTTCAGTATCTGGACCTGACGGACTGCCATGCAGTTGAAGATGGTGGACTCCGGGTCATTGTGAGGAACTGCCCGCAGCTCGCATATCTCTACCTGCGGCGATGCATCCAAATCACAGGTGAGACACAGTCATTTAACGAAAGATTATACACAGTCGGTCCAAGAAGCGGCGCTTTCGGTTTTTATTCTGCAGGAGCCCTGTTTGAATCTTGGCAGAACATCGCATATTCTCACTGAGGACTGTCTTGTTTTTGTGCGAATTAAGACACCGTCGTTAAATATACTAAAAGTGACTTGCGTAGTAAAGACCAACAAGATGCGCTGTTCTTTCTTAATTTATTTCAATAATCTATCCTCTACATGTTTCGAATAGAGTAATTACTGGGCAGTTACTGTATATGTAGCATATGGTATTCACCATACATCTGCGTTGACTAGCTGCTAACACGATCAGAGTGGAACTCAGTATACAGTAACAGCCTCCTGATGATGTATAGTTACTCTACTCGAAACATGTAGAGGATAGATTATTGAAATAAATTAAGAAAGAAAAGTGCATCTTGTTGGTCCTTATTATTAGCAAGTTTATCACGATGCACGGTCCACAGAATGTGAAATACTAAAAGCGAGTGAACAAAATAAATCAGCGATTCTTAAATTGTGTGCGTTGAAAGCGCAGAGATTGATCGCCAACGACTTCTATGTCGAAGGAGTGCCATGAAGGACAGAACAAAGCCGAAAATATGCAATGACCCAGCATACTGTGGTCACTAGGCGCAACGGAATGCTAAGATGCAATTAGGTACAGTCGAACTCGGTTATAAAGTCATGATGGGATATTTTATCTCGTTGTAAACGAGAGTTGCGGTCCCAGTGGCCGCGCAATCTAAGGCGTAAGTCTACGGTCTCTCTCCTTCTCAGATTGTGAGTTCGAATCCCGCCGGGGATGGACGTCTGTCTCTTTTGAGTGTTGTCAGATAAAGGTCCCTGTGACAAGTTAATCACTCGTCCAGAGGAATCCTACCGACTGTGGTTTGTCGTTGTGTGTGATCTAGAAACCTCATGAATGAGGAGGCCATAGCCCGCGTTGGACCGCAGCGCCAAAGGGGAAAAAATAAATAAATAATCGACAGTTGTCACAACCGAGTAGTGTAACGTTACGTTTAGCAGTGAGGAATTAATTGATACCGCAGACTGACACTACAGACGAGATGTAGTATAAACCCATGTCGTCATAACCGGGTTCGACTGTATATTCTAGTCGATTCTCTTAACTACCAGGCACAGTATCAGTTGATTATATATATATATATATATATATATATATATATATACACGAGGGGAAGTCAGTAAGTAAGGTCCCCTATTTTATTGCCACCAAATAACTTCACATAGTGAGATGCCTCTTTATTCGCTTATTACACTTCACTTATTTTTCCACATAGTCACCTTCTCTGTCGAGGCACTTGTCTAGGCAGGAAATCCATTTCTCAAAACGCTGTAGACAGAAGGTGGGATCCTGACCACACAGCCACACTTGCACCTCATGTTTGACATCTTTATGTGATTGGAATCTTTTGGCACGAATATGTTTTTTTCATGTTGGGGAAGATATGAAAGTCCGAAGGTGCTGAATCCAGGCTGTAAGGCAGATGTTCAAGAATTTCACAGCCCCATCGTTTGAGTCCACACACACTATACAGAACCCATTGCGGAACTGCGTCATCCATGAAAATTGTGGAGCTTGAGCTACGAAAGTGCTACCGTCTAGCAATCAATGTCTGAACTTTAAGTGAATAAAGAGGCATCTCACTATGTGAGGTTATTTGGTGGCAATAAAATAGGGAACCTTACTTTCTGACTTCCTCTCATACATACATACATACATACACACACACATATGCCCTACATGTTTCGACACACACTTATTTCCATCATAAGATATCGGATTTACAACAAATTTTTCCACTCTACCAATGTTTGTAGGGTTTCCACAGTCTTCCTGATTAACCAAGTGTTCCTCTTGCTACTATGGTTGCCTTTTTTACCAAGGTTACATATGTTGTATTGATTACCATGTTTATGCATACATATGGACATTTTTGGACATGTTTCTCTTATACACTTGTGTGCATCCATTTAGCCAGGTCACAAGACTAGTTCAAACAACATTACTTTTTAGCAGCAGTGTCTGAACATGTACCACTAGTTGTATACCGTGCAAATAATTTGCAAGTAGAAACAGTCAGGTATTTAATCAACATAAATTACAGAATATTATCCTTAATTAACATAAAAACTGTACTTACATACTGATACAGTTATTCTGAGTCATCCTGTTGTGTTACAATGTTCACGTAACATAAGAATAAAAGCACACCAGTCAAACACAACTCAATTTAACAAATAACACTCCAGCTTGTTACATGCTTTGATTCGTAATGAATCGTCATCAGGAAATCCATACAAAGCATTTATAGTACACCATTTCTTCATGTTTTCTTCAGTACACTTTAGTGATGTTGTGTTTTAAACGCTTTGTACGAATTCCCTAATGAAGACCCCTTATGAATCGAAACATGTAGCAAGGTGGAGTGCCATTTGTGAAACTGAAATGTTTTTGACTGGTGTGTTTTTATTGCTATTTTACGTGTACTTACTAATGTTTGATGCTGGGTAATTTCTTTTGGAGATCAACAAATCATAAGCAAAGTGTAAATAAGACACAGAAGCTTCCCATCATGTGTAAATAACAAAAAAATGTTTAAAGAGACAGTACTGCTTCAAGAGGAAGCCAGGGAAGTACACAGAATATGTTACCTTTCCTTGGCCTCCATCTGAGGCAGCAATGCCAACTTTTTAACCTTAGCATTATCTGTTTAAAGCAATGTTTGAAAAGGAATTAATGAAAACAAAGGACATTGCCATCCATGTTACATCATAAGCTTTCTAAAAATGTCTATCTTGAAAAGATCCTTTCAGACCGGTTCCATAGTTTGGTAGATCATGGTGTCGCAAACAAACCATACTGTGTTATTGAATATGACTGCAACCACTGGTAAAAGATAGTGATAGATGAATGCTTTTCTGTTACAGATGCTGGCATAAAGTATGTGCCCAGCTTCTGCTCCATGCTTCGTGAACTGAGTGTATCTGACTGCACACAAGTGACAGATTTTGGCTTGTACGAATTGGCCAAGCTGGGAGCGACACTACGATACCTATCTGTAGCAAAGTGCGACCAGGTATCGGACGCTGGACTAAAAGTGATTGCCCGAAGATGTTACAAACTGAGGTACCTCAATGCTAGGGGCTGTGAGGCAGTTAGCGATGATGCAATTACTGTCTTGGCCAGGTCTTGCACACGACTCCGAGCTCTGGACATCGGTAAGTGCGATGTGAGTGACGCAGGACTGAGGGCACTCGCTGAGAGTTGCCCGAATCTGAAGAAACTGAGCCTACGGAGTTGTGATCTTGTGACAGACCGAGGAGTGCAGTGCATTGCTTACTACTGCAGAGGACTACAGCAGCTCAACATTCAAGATTGCCAGATATCCCTTGAAGGTTACAGAGCTGTTAAAAAATACTGTAAACGATGCATCATTGAACATACAAATCCAGGTTTCTTCTAAACTACTTCTCAATCTGTGCTCCATACTTTGAGGTCAGCTTCCAAACTATAATGAAGCACAAATAGAAGTTCCATAAGTTTTTGCCGCAAAGCAGAAACCATTTTTCTTCATATCTGTCAGACAGTTCACTCGAGCCAAGTGGTCATTCCTGCCTTTGACACAATATCACTACAGACAATGTAAAGGCAGTGATAGTTCTTACACCTCCTGCTACAAGCTGACAACAGGGAACTGTGGTGGGGGGTTAGTTCCAGATTACGGTGCTGTCATCTCTGGAAAGGAGGAAATAAACTCTCACCTGATAATGCGTGTGTTTAATTGATCTGCTCAGAGTAGTGGATGATGGATGAAATGTCATGGCACAGTACTTGGCTAGTGATGACACAAACCCAAACACTCCTTTACTAGTCTAAGTATCATAAACAAGTTAATCAGTCTACTTCAGATTATGGTGCTGTCATCTCTGGGAAGGAGGAAATAAATGCTCACCTGATAAGCATGTGTTTAATTGATCTGCTCAGATTAGTGGCTGATGGATGAAATGTCACAGCACAGTATTTAGCTAGTGATGACACAAACCCATACACTCCTTTACTAGTCTAAGTATTGTAAACAAGTTCATCAGTCTATTTCACAACACATGCTGCCCCTTGCAGACCATGGCTGAAGTGTTTTGAAATGTTATATTGAATGTCGTCCTCCATGGATCTTACAAAAGAAATAATGGACAAACATAAAAGCTGTTACTCCATTTTACTCTCTACTGTCCTACAGTCAGAGTAGTGATTATAGTACAGGCTAGGAGATTCGTGGTTCAGTTCCTGGCAGAATCCTCTCCAAAATATCCAGACTGGCTCTGGGGCCCACCCAACCTCCTATTCAATAGGCACTGTCCCCCCCCCCGGGGGTGGTAGAGAAGCTGAGGCTGAAGTTGAGCACTCACCTCCACCCACTGATGAGGTTAGAAATGAGGAACTATACCTCCTCTACTCCAGTATGTCTTCATTCCATGGACAGGGACAAATTTACTACACTTTAACTTACCTGTCCCACAAGAGCTGCAATAATTCCATGACATATTTCAGTAGCTGTCCGTTGATAAGGAAATACTCAGAATGATTTCTCATTTCATATATGCATTTGATCAAGTGTCATTCCAGAGTCCGTCTTGTGACAGACCCACTGCCTCTTCCAAAATGAGTTCTCCATACCGTGCAATCTAGTGTTTCCGCTTTCAACTTCCAGTATCCAGTATCCAGTATTACTGAGAGTCAAGGAGCAGAAGAATATCCTACATGAAATGAGGAAACGGAAGGCTAACTGGATTGGTCACATTCTGCGTAGAAACTGCCTTCTACAACGGGTTATTGAAGGAAAGATAAAAGGAGGTATAGAAGTGACAGGAAGACGAGGAAGAAAACGTAAGAAGCTACTGGATGACCTTAAGGAAAGGAAAGGATACTTACAGTTGAAGGAGGAAGCTCTAGATCGCAGTATGTGGAGAGCTCGATTTGGAAGAGGCTTTGGACCTGTCGTAAGACAGACTACTAAATGATTGAATTCCTCTCCTCTTTGATGCTATGTAACAATTTTTCGTTTCCCACACAATCAGTCTGACTGATATTCTCCAGTCTCCTCCAGCATCACATTTCAAAACTTCCTAGGTATTTTTTTACCTACTTTCTGAAGGGTCCAAGTTTGAGCACCATATATAAGCTATGCAATCAAGTGTACTTACAATAAATTATGGTAGGCCAAGTCAACAATAAAAATTACAAATATGATGGCAGTACTACCACTACTTACAAAAAACCCCCAACACATTCATTCTGGAGTTATAAATAACTTTGATGTAAACACATTCACATAAATCTATTACTTGTAAATGATGCTATATAATGGATACAAACTAAATATCCAGTGAATCAAGCACATACCTGTGCACAGTTTCAAGGAAAGTATAAATTACAGTCACTTCAATAGCTGGACTGACAGGCAGTCAGTGAATGTCCAGGATGACCACTGTTCTCTTCATTAATTTTGTTGTCATGAAATTAACAAGAATTGGTTTTAAGAACAGGTGATGCACACTTGTGTATATGCAATCCAGGAACATTTATGAGACATGTCAGCCCAGGAGCTGTGCTGATACTGCCTGCCTCCAGTGTTGTGGTTTCAGAATAGACTGAGCTCTGGGAAATGCGTGAATGTGATTCAGTTGAGAAAACAAGATAGGGTGAAGGAAGGAAAATACTGATTGATCTTCAAACTTCCAGAACTTAGATTGTCCCGAAACTACAGCACACATATGTAAAGACCACCTGTAATATTTGTGAATATTGTTACTGCATGAATTGCAATCTTGGTATTTTAATATTAGGTATTGTACATATGTGTCATTTTATATATAAAAATACCGTATGCTTGCCATTTGTTACAATAAAAGTGTAATAAAATACTTTCACATATTAGTATATTCATCCTAACAAACCTCCAGGTTCTCAAAATGGCTTTTCACTAACCAATACTACCACACTCAGTATCTTTGTTGAGTGGTTTGCCCATCTTTTTCTATTCATCAACAATGAATTATTGTACCATTTACTGTTAAACAACCTATGCAGGGCGACAAACATTGCTAAATAAACCAGGAATCAATCAATCAGTGAGTACTTCCATTGACAGAAAGAACCATCTATTTGTAAATTACATGATAGTACTTGGCTATATTACTGTTTTGTTTCAGTCAACTGCAGTACAGATTTGATGGTCATTGGCATTAATAAATTTGCGTGCAAGTAGACACATTTAAATGTACATATCTGAAGAGATTAAGTCTTAGCATTACAGCCACATCAGATGAGAGACAAAATTTTGTCATTTCTCTCCAAACATATGAACAAAGAGAAAACGACACACAGGAATATCCATAGTATTTACCGTGTTATAAGCAGACCAAACTCTTCCTATTATTCCCTCAGTCTTCTCCTCTCTTCTCAGTGTCTATGAATGGAGTACAATGGAATCAGTACAACAAGCGTCTTTACTGTGTATTGCAAGCCGTGCTGCAGCAACAGCTCATCATCTGTGAAGGTAAGAACTCTACCTTGAAAAATTAGAAAAGAGGAACAAGGGTACAGTGACATTTCTGTAAATGAACAATTGATCACTGCTTTGAACATGAAATCAAAATGCATAACAGACAAACATACACACAAATACCAAATGATTATTATTTACATACGAATTGCTGGACTACTGCCACAAATCCATACATTTTTCCCCAACCAGTGAATGAACTTCAGTGTTTTAAGGCCATATTTTACCAAGACATTTAAAACACACGGAAGACCAAAAATGGGATGGCTGGATGACGTGTCCACGGACCTGAGAAAGATGGGAATAAACGAATGGAGAGATAGAGCAAGGGATCGAGAGGCTTGGAGGTGTATTGTAAAGGAGGCCAAGGCCCACGCCGGGCTGTAGCGCCACCGAAGAAGAAGAATTTAAAACACACTTCCACATCTCATGTTTATAAGAACAATTTCGAAACATTTGCACACTTCTCCCAAACCTCTGATTGTACAAAACAAAGCTACATACATTCTTTAGCAGTAGTTCACAACCACTAGTGTGTGGACACATTAACACAAAGATTTGTAATATACTGCAGAAATGTCATTTTTCAAAGATGCCTTCAACACATTTAGCTATTTTATACCTCCACTGTAAATAAACTTATATTCTTAGATTTGAACACTTGTATTTTGCCAAATCTCAACAACAGACTTCTTTTCTGTACAGCCACAGATATAGGGACAATGGGATGCATTTTGCACTTCTGTAATTGGAGGGATGAATTCCAATACGTGTTGTGATTTTTGTTTTACATAGTGAAATTAAATCAAGCTGCCAATTCGCCAAGTGCCCAGGAACTCTAGTGGTTCATCATCAATACTGTATTAAATATCTGTACAAAAATGAACTGTAGAATCCTCGTGATAGTGTGAATATTCAATCCTGTAAAGAATAGAAGTCTTTGTAGGGCTGTTAATATCCATTATCAGCTCCAAATTGTATGTGCGTATAAAGGATACCAAAGCAAGAATATCATAAATGTCATTACATTAGAATATCAGGCCTGAAAAGCAACTAAATAACAAAAATGAAACACATACAAAATAAAAAAACTATCCAACATGAAGAAGTTTGAGAATCAAAAGCTGATTATTGTGTAGTGTAATATAAGTGTCCTGACATACAGCCCATAGCCTGGGCACTATATTGTCTCCACTGTACATGCAAAATAAAAAAAAACTATCCAACATGAAGAAGTTTAAGAATCAAAAGGTGATTATTGTGTAGTCTAATATAAATGTCCTGACATACCAGCCCATAGCCTGGGCACTATATTGTCTCCACTGTAGTCTTATTTTACCTCCCGTATTTTCAAAACAAGATGTCAGTAGGATGTGATTTGATGGAATGGCTTGGAGACAATCACATTGGTCTGTGGGTGTGCGGCAGCTTGAAAAGTATGATGCAAAATAATGATTTAATGATATGAGCTGCAGATGGAACCAAGGGCAGCTGTCACATTACTTAGAGACTATTCTTGGTTCAGTTATATTTAGAATAAAACCTTAAAAAAATACTACCCCTCAATTCAGATTATAACATTAGAAATGTATATTTTGTTTCAGTCATGAGCTGTCCATTTGCCATTCAATATGACATGGCCACCATTAACATCTCACCCAATAAATGTACATTTGTTGCAGAATGATCTTCACCACAGCTTTCCTTGTCGAAATGATTACTCTCAACGCCAAATTTAAGGACTGTACTGTATTGTTGGTTGAGTTCTGGCTTGTCCAGTTCTACAGGAAAATCGATTGCTGTCACGCAATGGGGAACTTTTGACAAAATCCATATCCAAAGGACATGTACCAGTATGGATCGATGAATGCAAATAAATGAATGAAAGAAAGAATAAGAACTGATCAATTAGACGCCCCATACAGACATTCTGAAGGCAGAAAGAATTCCTGTACCTGCGCTCGGGTCTAGAGTCAAGGTTGGAAGTCTCACTTCAATTTCGTTCTCATGACATGCAATTTAGGCAAAGCGCGCGTTCATCCATTTTCATTATGCAAACACAACCAGACAATTTAGCAAAAACGGACACGACATGCCAGTCTGAAGCATCTGACAATCGACATTAAGGTTTCTCTGTAGTAACCAATTCATTCAAAAGAACCCACAAATTAGTTTTAACAGGATCAATGTGGTTAACTTTTCTGCTTTATTCAAACACGAAACCACACCTGCAGTTACATTTTGCATGATGCAAACATCCCATACATGATGGCAGCACATGTACAAGCGAATATTTCCTAAGATAACAACCACGACCAATATGCTAGTCGATTTATGACGTACCCATGGTATACGAGCGTTCTGTGTTATAAAGAAGATAATGAGATGAACGTTCGACAGTGTTTCTTAGAATTTCAACCACCATGATAATATAGGTTTTCAGGTTACATTAATTTCGCATATAAAATTTGACACGTGGGGAAAAACAGTTCTTTCATCTATGCACAGTTGCCAGAACTGATCGATATCATTCAGTGCCTGAGTGCACAGATGATTATGGCTGAAGAAGGCTAGAAATTTAGAGGTTAAGGAATGATAAACTGAATTTTTGAAAATTTTGTAAGTGTGTGATGGCAAAATATATAGCACAGATAATTATACTTGGAACCCAAGTTATTGGGCGAGCTTTCGCAAGGGCATTGCGGCAAGAATTTGCTGCAAGTCAGGAAGCGACCAGACGTGGGGGTGGTGGACAAAAAGGAGCTAGTCGTGCTGCAGCCAATGCAAGAACTGGCATAACTCTAGAAGAAGCTCAGCAAATACTTAATATTGACAAGCTAGATCCTGAAATAATAGCAAAAAGTTATGAACATCTCTTCAATGCTAATGACAAATCTAAAGGTGGGTCGTTTTATCTTCAGTCAAAGGTTGTTCGTGCCAAAGAAAGATTGGACCAGGAGGTGGAATCAAGAAAACCAGAGACGGAACCCTGACCTTTGGACAAACTAGAACTCTAGTATTTTGTTTTTCCTGACGGTAGTTCATCATGTGGTGCAAAAACTGTGGCACAGAAACTCGTGTTCGGGTTATGTAAATTATGTACATTTGTAGTCCCATTACCAACATGTTATTTAGAATTATAATCCGAATTAAAACTTAGGTAACTGATTTTATTTGCAGTATAATAGTGATTAATAATTTCACAATATACACTTTTTATGATGGCATGTTGTTTGATGTGTAAGCCATATGACTTTTTGCTTCTTTCGTAAGGGAACAGAGTTCGTTTTGGCTTTCATATTGTAATTTCGTACATGGTTGTTACTGTTCCAGACTATTTGACAAGTACTGTCCAACAATGTTGCAGCTCTAATTCCATTTTGACAATGCTATGCAAATTGGTTCCCTTATTTTTTGTAATAAACGAAATTATAGAAAATTTGTCACATTTTTTGAGAGGGTTTACCCAACTTGTCACTGAATTGATATTTTATTACAATAACTATACAAATGTTTTCACCTAACTTTACTCATTTTAGTAATGAGCAATATGGTACAGCATTTTGTAATACACAGTTGTATATATAGAGATATTTTCATATTACTGCACTATTTTTTAATAGCATTCTTGAATTTGTCTGATAATGCCCATGTAGTCCTTAAAACTAGCAAGAAATCCTGTACTGGTCCACAACAGATGCCACTACAGCTCTAATTCTCCTGGACCAGTGCACATATATTACTAAGATTTCCAGCTGTAGTGCTGGTTTTCCCCAAAAGAAGATGGCAGCACCATCTAAATGATATATTTCTGACCTGTCATGTGCAGTTGCAGATTCACACAGGATAATTCATGTGTATATTAAAACAGATACTGCTGACCATGGTACAGCAACTCACTCTCAAAAAGTGAGTGGAGAATGTCGTATTTTTATATGACTGATTCTTACACATTACAGCCTGTGAGGTCTGGATGCTTTAATGAATATTTCTAATTTAAAATGAAAGCATATTATGAATTCTGTTGTAAAATATCCAGTCTTTATTCTGCCAACACACTTGTTTTGGTTACGTACACTGACAGTTGCTCTGCATAAATAAACTGTAAGCAATAAAAATTATTGTGCACTGTGTCAGTCCAGATTTTATGCATGTTACAGGTGCACAGTTGTGAACTGGAGGAGCCGGTATATTTGTGGGGTACTTGTTTTGTGTCTGTCCCATGGTAACTACACATTTTTTAGAAATGTTAAATATGTCTGAACAGTCTGCTTTACAATAACAATAGTGAGAAACATACAGGGGAAAATCTAAAAGTTTCCTCCATTCAGTCATATTGAGATAATTGCATTTCCAGTGAAAGTGATAAGGGTGAAGTTTGCAAGGGTAGACTGCACTGTCTGTGAAGCAAGTTGAAAGAGAATGTGACATGTTAGTGTGCTGCTGTCAGACATGGAGGAGAAGTGTGTTACCACTGCTTGTCATACTGTCTGTTTCAGTGGTTGGCAAAGGTGCAGTTTTTTTTTGTTTTTTCAAACAAGTTAAATCAGCAGTGGAAAATGGTGTTTGTCACAACATGATATACAGAGAAGAAGCTCTTCAAAATCAGTTGTGTATGATTGGTACAGCTGATGAAAATGTGGCCCAAGTTTGCACAGTAGTGATATCAGATGGTGTGTGATGACTGAATGGACAGCAAGTGAAACTGACAGCTCATGTGGAATGGTTCAGAACATACTCAAAGATATACCAGTGTAGTGTCTGCTTGCAAATCTGTGGCATGCATCCTGTCAGATGGCCAGATGGACATCAAAAGGTAATTGCTGCGAAACTCTTTGGAGTCAGTGCAAAAGCTGGTCTCTCCTACTGAAGATTATTACTGGAGATGAGTCATGGGTCTTTGCCTATGATCCTAACATGCAACTGACACCCCAATGTATCACCTAAAGGAAGAAGTTGCAGTCACAAAATCATAGTAAGCAGTCACACCTATCACTTTTTGTGATAAGTTGGATGTGGTGCACCACAAGTTTTTCCGTATGGGACAGACAATGAATTCAGTTTTTTTAAGTAGAAGCTCTTAGGTGTTTGAAGTGCTGTTCAGCAGAAAAGGATGGACAATACAGAAACTATTTGATCCTGCACCATGACAATGTATGTTGTCACACCACTTTGCAGTGCAGCAGTTTTTGGTGAAGATACAAATCCCAATCATCATCCAGCCACCATATACTCCAGATCCCACTGGATGTGACTTCTGGGTCTTTTTGAGACTCAAGATTGTGCTCAAAGGTCATTGTTTTGTGTCTGTATAAGAAGTTAAAACAGAATATGAGAGCAGTCTCACAGTCATACAAAAAGAGTACTTCCAGAGGTGCTTCCAGCAATAGCAAGTGTGTTTGTGCATGAGGGGCAGTATTTTACTGGTTACTACGGAAGGTTTTATACACATCAGTTTTTACTACAAATTATGTTTGAGTTCCAGAAACTTTGTGATCCTCCCACATACATGTAATACATCAGCTCAGCTGCTTGTGATCATGATGATTATCACTCTAATGGGAAGAGAGTGGTAAAGTGTTGGAAAATATAACATAATCATAATATACAACAATTTAACGCAATCACCTCTGATTTAAATGGTCCTCAGTAACACAAAACCAAATCTCAGTACCTGTAACATGCAATAATATGGTTGCATATGTATGAGTCAGATTACAGAAACAAACCAGGAAGATTTTCAAAGACCAGGGTGTATACTGTACATATATGCAAAGGCTGGAGTTGTGTGTGAATACATCAATGAAATACCAGCATGTGTATGGCCAGTTAACACAGTGACCAGAGTTTGTCAAAGGAGTTACATGGATTAATGCTCAAAGTATATATTTACTATGGCTGTAATCACAACAAAGGCCATAAACCACATCACACTAATTCCATAATAAAATACACTGGGTACATCACAGGTTCCTGAAATATTACACATAGTAGTGTGGGTGACATAATTACGTTTGTTTCTAAATTTGAAACCAGAGATATACCATTTAGCCATTTAGATAAAAGCCAGAAATGTTACTTGCTCATAATTCTAACGCCTACTTAACTGTACTGAATCAACTTTGTGTTTCATAATGTTACACCATGAAGACTTATGGGAAGGGTGCAGTACAGGTCCACACATTCATAATCTCAACATTCGATGAAGATTCAGATTCAGTTCCCGACCATTTACCTGTGACTCAAATTGAATACTAGGCTGGGTGGTAAAAGTGTTTAATTCTTCCACTCTCAAATTATTGGATACCAGTAGTAGTAACATATCATTATGACTTAGGCATTGGAAACAGAAGTTTTTATAAAAAAATTATTTCTTTGAAGATTTTTTATAAATAATTATTGATAAATGTAGTTTGAACTGTGCTATTCCTTGTGTCAGAATATTAAACAAATGGTACAAGGTAAAGTTATCCATTTGTTCTCTAGATACGTAACCTTGCAACTAGATGGAGGTGAGTTTGTTTTCAAGCCATGGACTGTGTCAAGAAGTGATACATTTCACATCATTGCTGTTGGCAAGTGGGTGGAGTGGGGAACATGAATATTGTGTGTGGGTGTTTACATACATTAGGTATGCAGTTTAGTAATCACTAAGAACTGGACAGCAAATCATGTCTTTGGTGTGAGAACTTCTTTTGAAACTGAGTCTACTGTGCAGATGCAAAGATGTTTTTGGCATGAATCTGATGTTGGAGCAATAACAATCCTACACAGCTGTGTAAGAAATACAGTAGAATCTCAATACCTTGAGGTGAACAGGACTGAAATTGCCTTGAATTACCAAGAGGCTTGGAATAAACAGGTTACAACATTTTTCTCTTGCTTTTAGCATTCACTGTTCATGTACACTATAATACAAACGAGTCACATAATACAGAAGAGTACACAAAACAGCTAAAAGGAAGTACAGTGATGCCTGAATGACATACTGCACACAGAGATATACATTTCACCTCAGTTCTGTACCTAACACAATGCATTGGCTCAGACAAAATTGAATCTCAAACAACTGGGGCTCAGAGAATGTCTCCTCAGTGAAACAGTAAGTTTTGTAAAAACTGTCCATGCCTAATGTGATTTGGCCTTATTTTGTCAAGGGAAACAGCTGTGTTGGTACCAAGGATTGAGAGTGCTACTACAATATGCTGCAAACATTTTTGGCTGTGGAACTGCAAGAATGAGGCACAGGGTGATTATCATGTTTAGAAATGAAGCAGGGAAACTAAGGGCAATCATTATGAAAGTTACCCTGTACAACATTTCACGTCATTTGTTGTCTGGTCTCTCACAGTAGTGTATAGACAACCATCACCCTCATGCCACATCCCATAAAGACTCATACAAATGCACTAAATTAAAGTGAACTACTCATATTGCATAAAATATTATGCCTCTGAAGGAATGACGGTTTAAGACGACTTTCTGATGGAATAACATTTTATTTCTTATCTCTGGTTTCAAAATACAGACAGGAAGATCTATTTGTCACCAACACATACAGAGATATGCAATTTTATGTACACCTCAACAGGCAGACAAACTAGGACATCTGATAAAACTTGCATGCAAGACTAATATTGATACCATGTATAAAATGCTACATTATAACACATACATCTGACACTGTTAACACAAGGTTACAAATACTTACACAATACACTGTAATGTCACAAACATTTCAAGAATTCATATTTTATGAAACACCCTCAGTGTGTAAAGCCATATTAAATTCTTGTGCTCATCAGACAAAAAATATGAGCTCTGAAATAAAAGATATCCAAATTCTTTCCATGACTTCAGTAAGGAAAACTATTAATTGGTCCAAGTACTGTTGAAAGAATATGATTCAGTGAGTATGTTTCAGTCTAATTTCTCATTAGGTAAAAACAATACTACATTCTACCTCCTTTCAGTCTATAATTGTTCAGTATTAGTCAGCTGTCAAATTTCATTCCACATACATTGGAAAGTGAGTTTGTCAAAAAATATAGTTCAGTGATATGACATTATGAGCAATTACTGTTCATGATAATAGGCTAATTAGTCACTATCTGAATAGATCTAATGGAAAACACACACGAAAGGAAAATCATTATCTGTCCTGCATGATCAATAATTTTTCTCTGCCACAAAAAAAAATGATGCTTATTGTGACAGACCTGCTCCTTAATATATCAATGAATAGTTCAGTCAACACAACTGTCTTTTTACTATAAAAACAATATCTGTTTTTTACAATTTGTTACATCTTACTGTTATTCATGCCTGTGCATTCATGAACAGTTCACAAAATAAAACCAACTAATGCACAACTGTTAAAATTATATTTTTTACACATACATTTTTCATAACTCTGACATGTTTCAATCCATCTTGATCATCTGCAGGGAGTAGCTTAACATAAGTAAAGCATATATAAATACACAGAAGGGCTATTAAATGCATTAAAATTTGTGCACAAAATGTCTGCAGATATTATAAAATTTGTTTGTAACATTGAAGAACTGGTCCATTGAAATGTATCATGCAAATAGATGCTAATACAAGTATTAAGAAAGGCCCCTCTACCTATACCAAATCACAATTTATCACCATACTTACTAAAGTGTAAGACTTTTTAAAATTTTCTCCTTGGACATGAGTAATTTCTGGTGGCATACAATCTGACATGTGGATCTTGTGATTCAGTAACTGGACTTTAGTCTCTGCACAGCAACAGGTAGGTGAGTGCTTAATCGCAGTTTTCTGTCAACAGCCAACTGCAGAGATTCAGTACCATCTGTTGCAGTAAGTTTCATGTTTATCAAAAATGTGGATGATAAATTTAACATACGAAAGAATCAATATGAAATTTTTTATGAAAACTACCAATGATCTTTAGCAAATTTATGGAGAAAAGTAACTGGAACCCACCTTTTTAGTGGAGTTAAGTGGTTGGTGATTGGACTTGATTCTTGTATGGCATAAAAAAGTACAAACCAGTTTTAAGTGGAAAAAATTCAGTGTCTTCAAAAGACAGAAAGGAGCATGAATGTTAAAACTGAAGGTCAAAATCATGCTGATCTGTTTCTCTAACTTCAAAGGAATTATCCATTATAAATATTTTCCCTCCACAACACACAATTGAGCATTATAGCCTCAAGGTTTGAGTATTTATGTCTCGAAATTCATACCAGATAAAATACTTGGGAGCACAAATGAATATTGCATCGTAACATGGCTTCTTATGCAGCACTTTACTTTTGGTGAAGCACTGTTTAATTAAAATACAAGCACCATTGTTGGTACATCCACTTTAGTCACCTAAAGTGTGTCCCTTGTGACTTCATATTCCTGAAAAGATGTTATTTTGAATCTGAAAACAGTAGTTTTATATGTTCCATGTTCTGTGCATTGATCAAATACATATATAATTTTTAAGAAATTATACATCAACACCAATTTACAGACCACTGAAAGCACTGCTGAAACATAATTTCCAGTAGTTTTTACAAGTATGGCAGAGGAAAGAAATGTGTACATTAAGTCAGGAAGAAAGTGCTGTGGAGCTTAGCACCTTAACTGGAGGTTAATTGCCCTATTATAAATAACAGACTTTATTTGTCAGAGTGATCAAACCTGGAACTTCTATCCACTTTCTTTCCGCAGTCCCTACATGAATTTGGTCAGGTAAATTTATATGGAGCATAATTTGCTCTATTTCATCTACAGTCAAACCCTGATATAGCACCATTCTTTGTTCAACCCAGTTTGTGGCAGTGTATCAAGGGCAGTGGTAAATTTAAGTACTGTATAACAGGGAATTTCTGTTTACAGACATTCATGGGTCCTAAGTGAGAGCGGCACCATACAGGGATCTAACTGTACCCAGTTTTCTAGTCTCAGAATTTCTCAAATACAATAACAAAATGTCTAAGCTGTTCTTCTTTGCAAGGCAACACTTTCTCCTTGAGTCAATCCCAAACATGAGATACCATACCCACAACCTAGCTCTCCAGTGTCTGATGAATTCTCCGGAAATTCCTTATTAAGGCCATCAATAAGTTATTGTAATAAAATAATCATTTAACACTCTCCATGCTACAAATGCAATATTTTGAAATCAGCATTTCTTGCTTGTATGCAGTATGTCTTTGGTTTCAGGCAGTATCATAGAAAAACCTTTTCTGCCATCTCCTGATACTTCAGGAAAACAATCTACGACATTCCACAAAATGAATTTACAAATCATTATAGAAATTAAAAAAAAATCTTTATTCTCAGAATCTCAGCATGGAAAGGTTTAAATTTACATTAATTTCAAATGTCTTAAAATTTTTTAGGCCTAGGTTAATTTTATGTTTAACCTAAAACTACCGTACTGGACAAAGTTTTCTCATGTCATCTAAATGTTTATGTTAACCGAGCTTTATATACCAGTAAAGGCAATGGACAACCACTGTATACAAAAGCCAATAACTCACTTAACACATATGTATCTTATTGACTTTTCACTACCCTGTGGGACAAGAGTATTCTCACAAATGACATGTTCCAGTGTTAGAGGTTAACTTGGAGTTAATATTATCCTAAATCATAGTAAAAGATCTACAGGAGCTGTATACATATTTAATACTGAATATGTAATTATGTTATAAGATCTGTATCATTCTTGCCCAAACAGTAAAAAATAATACGTAGTTGCTGCTCTACGAATTTTACACCCAGAAATGTAATCCACCTCCTAAATTTTGGCCTTAAAACCTAGAAGATTATTTTAAAATGTTCAATAGAATGGTTTCATATCTAACCCTTAGAAATGAAGACTTACTGCTCTATTTAAAATATATGTAATTTGACAGTCTAACACAAGTTTTTAGCATTGCAATTGTATACTTTCCTTGTTAGGCTTCATATTTTTGGATGGATCCCTGACTGGCATTTATAATTTGCAACATCCCATCTGCATTTGTCATTAAAGAACCTTCCTGTGATTCCTCGATTTCCTACATGGCAAATTTTAATTTCTAATTTACTACTACATTACAAAATGTCACCACTTAACCTAAACTGGGTTCCAAGATACACAAATTGATAATGCTGAAGGGTGGATAATACATCACTTAGACATGCACAATTTAGCTACGTTATGACATGCAGGCCAATGTGCTTTGTGATAATTTGAGACTATACAGAAACTGGACAAATACACAACTATCAAAGGGTGTACGCATGGTACAGGATGCACATTTGGTTCTAATGGTTGTACCAGAAATACAAATTTCTGGGTAAAGAAAATCTGTGTTCACGTACTAACATAAAAAATTAATGGAAGACAAGAACAACCATCAAAATAAATTTGCACCTTATACAATGCATCTATTTCATGTTCAAGATGCTATCATTACAATGTTGTGCTCACTCACACTCTGTCCTGGACACTGCTATTACAATATATGTAGTACCTTAAAATGGGCAGTGACCACCATCAACCATCTAATCTTAACCGTTTTCTCCACAGCCTTCCCTGAAACATGAACTGTTATTGCCAAACACCATAACATTGTTGTGTACCAATTATGTAACACATTTTAAGTAAAAGCTCGATGTATTTCTCTAAAAAGAGCATATGGCCTCAAAACAAACTACTTTTAAATAACTTAAAGATTAAGATACGTAGGAAAAGATGAGTCAGGTTCATTACTAGTACACATTGATGCCCAAATGGCTACACAATTACATTTTACCTACATCTATCTGTACACACCCCAGAACAGGGGCAGTACATATTTTCATCATATCTGCTGTATTAAACACCTTAAACCAACTCTTAATTCATTCTACCTTATCAACATTTTATTTCTTTCCATGTATGATTCCCCTTCAATAAAGGAAACTACTCTACATAGCCTATTTCAAACATACTCATATATTCTGTAATGGAATGATTTTCAAATATGTGGGATGGTTGTTTATCCTACAAATGTACTAAGTCTGCACTTAAACATGCCAAAGCTAAGCATAAGATTTAAAAATCTCATTGAATGAACAATTTGTTCATATAAATGTGCCCTTTCACAAGCTCCTGCAATACTGAGGCATTAAGTAATCCATGATGAATCACCCGTATGTACAATAGTAGAAATATCTAAACATGAATGGAATGTTGTGAACTTTAATGCCCAGTTTATGTGATACAAAAATGTAGGCTAATTTAACAGAAACAAGTTATGACATGATACAGAAGTGACCTTGACACCTGCTGCATGGTAAATGCAGAATTTATGGACAGTATGAATACTTATGTTTTTAAAAATACCCAACATGAAATTCTGAAAAAAGGTTCACAGAATAAGACTGAGTTCAATTACAATGATGCATGCGCACACACGCACACATACATTTAAAACTCAACTTTTACAGCTAACTTTAAAGAAGTCAGCTGCAAATTATTTACCAATGCGTATGTTATGCAACATGAAATATGATACACAAGGTAGCTAAGGATATTTGACTGCATCACACAGAGTAATTACACGGATAACCATGGACACTTGATCATATCAGAGTAAAAAGCAACCATATGCATGTGGAAGATATTAAACTCTCAGTCAGCATAGATCTTAGCTGCGAATAAAATCAGGTCCTCCCAGTTTGGATAAAATACTTTAATTCTCTCCCATCTGATCCTCTGTTCCAAGTACTTAATGTCCAGTGCCATTGCAGTGGTTGCAGGATATGATAGAGAAAATTAGTTCCATTACTTGTAGACCAAAACAATAAACATTGAGCAACAGGATAGAGTGTGATGGTGCCAAAGAGTCATGCAGCAAGTTTATGATCATTCATGCATCTTCACTGCTACCAAGAACATAAGATATCCCTTTTTAAGCGTTTCTTGCACAGAATGGGACCCACGCCTAAAACTGTCTTACAGATTTCATTTTGGCTTATTTGGTCCAATACTTTACGTGAACATCTGATAAAACTTCAACTACTCTCTCAAAAATGACTTGTCATACAAAACATTTGCACATAAGTTAAATACTTCAGTATGGTTTCTAATTCTTTATCATAAACATTTCTCAATGTAGTAAAGATTTTAGAAATGCAACTTGGTTAGCACTCTTGCTTCTAATGCCAGAGTTTCTATGCTTGATCTGGGCCCATAAAATGACTACACTGCTGAGATTTATAGCAACTTTGTATGTGCTCTCCATATTAAGATTTGTATTGACAGTTAAGTAACGAATGATATCTCTCCCTGCTAAGCTCTTTATCATGGAAGAGTAAGATTATACGTAGTTTATAAGTGAGTAGTAAATTAGATTAGTCAGTCTCATACTTTAGATCAAGTTTCATACCCCTAGACAGAAACTGGGAGGAGTAGAGGCTATTAAGAAGAAGAAACGTCAGAGTACCTCTGCAGGAGATCAGACTCTAGCAGTCAGTTGCCATAATTAACTGAACTACAAATGACAGATCTTAGTATAAGTGTATACAGTAAAAGTAAAGTTCTCCCTATACATGCTATGAAGGCATTTCAGAGTGGAGGTATAGCTACACTCATTCTTAAACCACAGCACGTGGATGTGGTCAACCTCGTGCTGCCAGGTAAAGAGTCTGTGGTACCCACTGAACAGGGGATTGGGTGGACTCCACAGCTGGTCTGGTCTGTACATTTTGGAGAAGAGATATTTTTTTCTTGTTCATGTGCAGTTTTGAACCCTGGATAGCCCAGCCCTTAGTCTATACTGACTATATTTATGCAATGTCCTGTGGTCACATCATGAACCTGTAACATCTCTCAACCTCTCAGACCTTTCCAGATTTGCAGAAATCTGGAAACTGTTAACACAACTTTAAGTTTACCACAATTTAAAGTTGTGTTAACAGTTTTTTACTTAGTAACTAATCACATGAGGACACAATGGGATGTCTAACTTTAAAGAGAATACTTCACCTCAACCAAACACATCATTACCATCCTTAGTGCACTGTGTAGACAATGCAATTATGAATCTTTAGTTACAACAAAAGGCAGAAAAGTATTACAAGCTTTACATATGTGTAACACACATCATCGAAGGAAACAGGGATGACAGACATAAATAAATTACCATTTCAAACTGCAAAATGCACAAAGGAAGGCATTACGTAGTGGAATCTTCAGAAGATGACCTCACTGGTTGACTTACTTCTACAGAACTCTGAATATCTGTCAGTACAACTACTTCATATGGGGAGCAATCTTCATGTTTCAATGCGGCACACAGCCAACCATAAAACCCCTTCTCTAAATCAGTGATCTCTTTGTACCAACTATCTAAAAACCAAGAAATCTGCACTATTCCAGCATAAAGACCAAGCCCAACAGTAAAGATTAGAATCAGGAAGGGATAAAGAAGAATTAGGAATGGCGAAACCAGGATTCTGCAAAAAATGGGCTTCTCATCAGTATAATATGTGAAAACATTGTACCATGTGATTGTTCCCATATAGAAGGAATATACTCCAGATACTGCAATTGCAAAAGGGAGACACAGAGCTGTCCACATGGTGATATGTGGACCTTTCCTTGGACCACAACTGAACCATGAACTAGGTGAAGATGAACTATGGCGTTTAGCTGCAATAGCAGCTTCAAGTACCTCCAGTTCTTCACGAGACATGTTCAGCCGCACATCCACACTTTGGCCTGCTTTCTTTCCACGTTTAATGGTCCCTGTCATGGTCAGACAGCCGTCTGTGCTACCACTCACGCCAGAATGATCCGCTACTGAATCCGAGGTTTCTGAACCACGTCTAAGTGCCACTGTTTCAACGTTACTTGATGTATCTTCTTCCTCTAAATCTTCATGATTGGTGCGTATATTCACCTTCTTCTTGGCTTTTGCCATCTTAGTTCCCACTGTCTCATGGATTAGGTCCATATTTAGGCTCTGTTCACTCTGACTTAAACTGGTGCTTGTGCTTGCCTGTTCTTGTTGATGCAATGCCATAGCTGATGATGAATCAGGAATACCTGACACATGTCCATTTTCAGTTACAGGTGAGGAACTTGATGGTTTCTTACTTTTTATGTCACAGCTATCAGAAGCACTAAGCATATCTGTCTCTTCATAACTTCCACATGCATCTGGTACAACTTCACCCGGAGTAATACCAACATCCATTCTTCCATTACGATTACCACTATTTGTTTTGGATGACAAGCTCTCTTCTGATGGACTCTGTGCCTTGATCTTCTCATAAAAACATACAACAGACAATAATTGAGAGAAGTAATAAACAGTACTGAACAAAAACTTCAATAAATAGTTACTTTAAACTTTTTCCAACACAAAAATTTGTTACTTCAGAACAAGCCTTAAATTTTATGCCAATAAATATTCCAGACCTCTGATACACTTGTACATTACATAAAAAAATCAACACTTGACATTTAGCATACACAAATTCTGCTTAACAGTACAGAAATGGATGTTATGTGGAATGAGGGTGGTTATGCACCACAAAAAGAGAGTAAAGAGTGATCAATTTATGGTGTAAGAAAAAATTATAAGAATGGCTGGCACTCCTGCTTCATCTCTTTCATAACAACGAGTTTTGGGTTCAAAACTGGAGACTGTCTGTCCTCAATGAGGACATCCATGGTTTTCTGTAGTCCCTCTGGACATACAGCAGGATAGAACATCACATGAGACCATGATCACTTCCTACCACATCCTCTCTTGTTCATTATTTAATAACCATCCCACCATTCAATGCTGTTTCCTAGACGTACTGACAGAGTTATGAACTGAAGCCATAAATAATGAGGAACTGGAGCTATTCAACAGTCAAAACATGTAAAAGAAACCATGATACAGCCTCTTCAACACAAGTTAGTTCATAAACTTGTGACAAACTTATTTTAAAGTGTAAGTTACTGTTAGCAGTTTAACTGCTGGCATTATATTAAGCACATCTACATACAAATCTAGTAACAGATTTATGAACATTATTTGTATAAAATTTTGCAGTTGCTTAAAGATCAATCTCAAACTGTCTGGGAATATACAGGTACAGGTTTTTTAATTGTTTCTATGTAAGAATCGCACTGAAATCAGAATCCTAAAATGATGAAAACTACAGATAAGGTACCTTTATGCCGAAGTCGGTTATGAATGTAACTGGAATACAACAAAAATTCAAATATCTGGGAATAAAGAATAAAAAATAAACAAAATTATATTCATGAATAAATTAAGGAATAGATTTTTAAATAGATCACCTCATGTAATGTCTATCTACCTACCCACCCACCCTCCCATCTACCTACCTATTTATCTATCTATCAATTCATCAATCTATCTACGTACATCCATCCATCCATTCATCCATTTATCTAAGAGTATGTTACATTCTGGGAGTGCTCCCTATGATCCAGTTCAGAGGATTTTGTCTTCCTATCTCCTCTCTAAAAATGTGAAGATTAATATATTCAACATACAAAATACCTTTCAGCACTCAATTACAAGCATGGCCCATGCTGTCAAAATTGTTTGACTAACATTTATTTACACAGCATAAAAACAGTGGAAATGCTCATTTCCTTAAAAAATGGCCCATCCAACGTTGTTGGCTTATCAGTCCAGCAGTATTACATATTATGCATCACTGCAATATTCCATTACACATTATATATTAGCAACTTGATCAGTAGTTTTTGTAGGTTTAAAACTGTACTTATGCTCTGATATAATGACCCTTTTCTGGACTTCATCCACCACTGATCCATAACTAAAACACAGCAAGCTATTCTCAGTCACTGGGGCCAGCAAATGTGAATAGCTTGTTCTAAGAGGCCCACCAGTTAAGTACATTCCTGCACCTTAAAATGAAACCACAGCAGGCTTCCAAAACACTGTGTTTTAATGGCAAGTCAACAATGGATAAAGTAAAAAAAAAGGGATTGTTTCAGAATATACTACACAATGGTCAAAGCCTGAAAGAATCAAAATGTATTTATATCATGTAGAAAAATATGTAACATCTTCATTAACTCTTAGATAAAATTAAAAGTGCAGCACACAGAACACAGATCCAACCAGTTAAATTAAAAAAAAAAGAGGAGGAGGAGGAGGGGGGGGGGGGGGGGGGGGGGGGGGGGGAGAATAGTTATTAGGAGTAGGGAAAATAACGACAGAACGGGGACGCCGAGGGTAAAAAAAATAACAGAACACAAAGGAAAAAACCG